>Cebus_capucinus_imitator_PRJNA485217_SSR118__coassemble_152_pt1 | contig 35176 bp, 27 predicted proteins | sample Cebus_capucinus_imitator_PRJNA485217_SSR118__metabat2_low_PE_012 | metagenome-assembled genome bin Cebus_capucinus_imitator_PRJNA485217_SSR118
GGTGGGCCATAGAAAAACATTCTTGGCTGGGTGCGCCGGTCATGACCGGCGCACCCGCACTGTTTAGGGACTCTTCTGACAGACTTATTCAGCTTCTTTTTGGGTCTCCTCGGCCTTGATCTGTTCGCTGACTGCCTTTATCTTTTGAGCTATTTCCTCTAAATCCACTTTCAGACGCTCAACCTTCTTCTCTACCTCTGCAAGCAACGAGTTGCCGCTCTTCGAGTTGCTGCGGAAGAAAGTCATGTTGGTCTCATACGTGCTGATCTCCTGCTTTTTGGCTTCGAGCGCATTCTGCAACCGCGCCTTTTCACGGCTAAGCTCACTGCCTCCACGCTCAGCTACAGTCTTTTTGAAGTTATCCATCCTACGCCGTCCGGAGGTTTCGCGAACAGCATCATAGATTTTGTCGCAGAGAGTCCTATAGCTCCGGTATAGTTTCTCCTTCTTGCTGAACGGCACATGACCTATGGCGTTCCAGCGTGCCTGCAATTCCCGTACTTGCGACAGGAGGTCACCTTCCGATTGCTCTGCAAGCTTCTCGAGAGCCTCTATCACTTCATTCTTAAGTTTGAGATTGGCGTCTTCCTCCTTGCGCTTGCCGGAAGTCGCCTCATTCTTACGGTCAAAGAAATAATTGCATGCGTCATTGAAACGCTTCCATACGGCATCAGATACCTTATGAGCTACAGGACCGATAGTTTTCCATTCCTTCTGTAACTCTATAAGCTGGTTAGCTGTTGTGCCCCAATCCGTACTGTCCTTAAGAGCTTCAGCCTTTTCTATCAACGCATTCTTGGCCGTAAGATTTGCGTTGAGCTTCTCCCGGTTAGCCTTGAAGTAAGCTGTCTTAGCTTGGAAGAAACGGTCACAAGCCATGCGAAAACGCTCGAAGATCTCGGCATTTACCTTTCGCGGCGTAAAGCCAATCGTCTTCCATTCCGCCTGAAGAGCCAGTACTTGCTGGGTGGCTTTTTCCCATTGGGCATAGGTGCGCAGGTCATCGAAAGAAATGGTCTCGATCTTTTGACAAAGCTCAGTTTTCTTTTTCAGGTTTTCCTCCTCTTGTGCCTTAAGCCCCTCGAAGTAATCCTGGTGCCGCTTGTTGACGGCCGTCGATGCGTCCTTGAAGCGCTTCCAGATTTCTTCACGCAATTCCTTGGCTACCGGTCCCGTCTCACGATATTCCTGATGGAGTTTTTGCAGCTGGTGGAATGCGGAAATGACATCATCGACCTCCGCCAATTTCTCTGCCGCCTCACAAAGACGGGTCTTGATCTCCAGATTCTTCTTGAAATCATAAGCACGCATCTCATGGTTCAAGCGCAGCTGGTCGTAGAACTGCTCCACATAGAGCTGGTAATTCTTCCACAATTCGGTGGCGTTCTCAGCCGGCACTTGCTTGATCTCTTTCCATTCGGCCTGCAACTGTTTCACCTCATCATAACCCTTGTCTGCCTCATCAGGCGATGAAGCGAGCTGCTTGATGCGCTCAATTATTTCCTGCTTGCGCTCCAGATTGGCTTTTTTCTCCTTTTCCTGCTCTTCTGCCACCTTGCTCCGCAGTTCCTTAATCAGGGAATACTGTGCCTTGAACGCCTCTTCATCCCTATCAGGAGCCGGCGTGAAATCCTCCACCTTTCCTCCATCAGCCACGAAACGGTCACGGGCAGCAGTCACCTCCGCATTGTGGAAACGATAATAAAGCATCTTCAAGTGCTCCAGCTCGTTACGATCCACCTGTCCGCCCTCATTGACAATTTCCTTCAATCTCTCTATCACCTCAGCCTTGTTGGCAGGATTTTTCTGCACATCGGCGACAGCTTCACCTTGATCGGCTGCCGTCTCCGGGCATGCTTCCTCCACCGGAAGCGTCTGTACGGCTTCTTCGCCTTTGGCCTCCTCGACAGGGGTGTCATTCTCTTGGGCCTCAACGGCCTGTACTTTCAGCTCCTCTGCTTCTGCAGAACTCTTGATTTCGTCCATGTTAGTTAGGATAGGATCGTTTTAAGGTACATCTTTTAGGGTCGGGCTTTTCCAAATATGGCCATTGCGCACAAGCATAATCTATCGGTTCTGCACGCAACCTATATAAGCTGTCACCTACGCTATTTGAGGTTGCAAATAAAGGTATTTTTATTTTATTGGCCAAGCATTTCCAAAATAAAATGGCAGGGCAGACAGCGTTCCCAAACTTACCCCATACGAGCATGCGCTCACAAGCCACAAAAAGTTAAAAGCCTCATCAAGAACACATTACGGGGACTTTCATTATTTTTGCTCGACTTTCGCAGGCCGCCCTCCCAGCTGAGCCTGTCATCAATGCTCAAATGACACTATGAACACCTTGCTCATCATCGATGACGAACCTGTCATACGTAAAATACTGGGTCGCATGATGGAACTTGAAGGCTATGAGGTCCACACCGCATCTGACTGTGCCTCGGCACTGGCTACAGCTTCTCAATGTACTCCTCAAGTAATCCTTTGTGATGTTTTCTTACCCGATGGAAACGGTCTGACACTCATCACCTCCCTTAAACGCCTTTGTCCCAATTGTGAAGTAATCATGCTCACCGCCCACGGCAATATCGGCGATGGGGTACAGGCCATCAAGAACGGAGCCTTTGACTACATCACCAAGGGAGACGACAACAACAAGATCATCCCGATTGTCAACCGGGCGTTCGATTGTGCGGGCAAACAGAAGCCCGTTTCTCCAGCTTCCGCCAGCCGGCTGTACACGTTCCATTCCATTCTGGGAAACTCTCAATGCCTGCTCGAAGCCATTGGCTTGGCTGAAAAAGTAGCCGTGACAGATATCGCCGTTCTGCTCACAGGGGAAACCGGAACAGGCAAAGAACTCTTTGCCCAGGCCATACATTCAGCAAGTGCCCGCCACAACAGAGCATTTATGGCCATCAACTGCTCGGCCTTCAGCAAGGACCTGCTTGAAAGCGAGCTGTTCGGTCATCGTGCAGGAGCCTTTACCGGTGCAACGGCAGACAAGAAAGGCCTCCTCGAAGCCGCAGACGGCGGCACGCTCTTTTTGGATGAAATCGGCGAAATGGACTTCGGACTGCAAGCCAAGCTCTTGCGCGTACTCGAAAGCGGCGAGTTCATCAAGATAGGCGACACACGCCCGACCAAAGTCAATGTGCGCGTCATATCCGCCACCAACCGCGACTTGCTCAAGGAAATCGAATCCGGACATTTCAGGAGTGACCTCTATTACCGCCTGTCCGCCTTCTGTATACACCTGCCCCCCCTGCGCGACAGGAAAGGTGACATCGCGATCGTTGCCTGTTATTTCATGCAACAAATCGCCGACAAGCTGCACAAGGACATCCCGGGAATGACCCCCGATTTTTTACTTGCACTGGAGGCAGCGCCGTGGAAAGGCAACCTACGGGAATTGCGCAATGTCATGGAAAGAAGTGCCATCGTCTGCGACGGAACACTTACACCACAAGATCTGCCCATCGAGCTACAGCCCCATCCACACGGCCAAGAACCGACATCCGACCCTACTGAAAAGAACGCTGTAATGGACTTGGAAAGTATCGAACGACACCACATTGCCCGCGTACTGCAATTTACCAACGGCAATAAGACCGAAGCAGCCCGCCTGCTGAAAATAGGACTCACCACGCTCTATCGCAAGATCGAGGAGTACCACCTCAAATAGCTTGGCATTCCGGTCTATCACCTTCAGCCCCATGTGCGGCACACTATAACAGAAAAGCAACTGTCTTTCTTCCTTCTGAATTTTACAACTGGATAATCCCGGGGCTGTCTTGATGCGGCTCCGGGATCTTTGTCTCATACCGGAAGCCTCCCCACCGGCCGACCTTTTCAAAATGGCAGGCAGACCCTTTCATTTCGGTAGGGTCTCATACTAATACACGGCAAGCTCTCTCAAATTTAACCCGTTGATAATCAGAACCCTATCCAAATCCAAATTCTTTGGCACGATTTTGACATAAGGGCAAGACGAGGCCGCAACACCGCATCGGCACTATCAGCCTGACAGAAGAACGCCGGACAAACCGCTGCCTGCGGAAGAAGGCCATCCAAAATTCACCCCATATGTATACAGTTCTGTTTATCATCAGCCTGCTCGCATTCGCTTACCTGCTATATGTACTGATGAATCCCGAAAAATTCTAAGTTACCCCATTATGAACACTGAGATCTTTGGAGTCACCTTGCAGGTGGCATTGACCCTGCTGTTGGCTTTCCCCTTGGGCAGATACATCGCCAAGGTATATAAAGGCGAGCGGAGCTGCCTTGACTTTATGAAACCGGTCGAAAGGCTGATATACCGAATTGCCGGCGCAGACCCCGAACAAGACATGAACTGGAAGTGCTTCCTGAAGGCGCTGCTCATGTCCAACCTCTTTTGGTTCGCCTGGGGGCTATTGTTGCTATTCCTACAGAACGTACTGCCGCTGAATCCCGATGGCCACGAACATATGAGTTTCTCGCTGGCATTTCACACCTGTGCCAGCTTTTTGGCAAACGGCAACTTGCAACATTACACTGGCGAGCAGAGCCTGAGCTACTTCACACAGTTGTTCGTCGTCATGCTCTTCCAGTTCTTGACCGCAGCCACAGGCATGGCCGCCCTGGCCGGCGTGATGACCGCCCTGGCACACAAGACCACGCAAAGTCTGGGCAACTACTGGCGCTATCTAACATTGAGTGTCACGCGTATTTTACTGCCCCTCTCGCTGGTATTGGGTCTGCTGCTCATCACGCAGGGAGTGCCAATGAGTTTTGACGGCCAACAGACCACGAAAACACTCGAAGGCGGTGTGCAACAAGTTTCACAAGGTCCTGTCGCCGCCATTGTACCCATCAAGCAGCTGGGGACGAACGGCGGAGGCTTTTTCGGCAGTAACGCGGCACATCCATTAGAGAACCCCACCTATCTGACCCAGATGGCTGAAGGCATTTCCTTGCTGCTAATCCCTATGGCGCTGGCCTTGTCCTTCGGCTACTTCACCCGGCGGCGCAAACTGGGGTATATGATTTTCGGTGTCATGCTGATAGCCTTTCTCGCCGGTGCCGCAGTCAATATCGGGGAGGAAATGAAGGGTAATCCCGCCATTCACTCCTTAGGGATTGCACAGGAAAACGGCAACATGGAGGGGAAGGAAGTGCGCTTCGGAAGCGCCGCCACCGGACTTTGGAGCGCCGCCACTACAGCAAGCTCAAACGGGTCGGCCAATGGATCTCTTGAATCCCTCATGCCCCTGTCCAATCTGGTCGCCATGCTCAACATGCAGACCAACACATGGTTCGGCGGAGTCGGCGTGGGGTGGCTAAACTACTTTACTTTCATTATCATCGCCGTTTTCATCAGTGGTCTGATGGTCGGGCGCACGCCGGAATTTATCGGCAAAAAGGTGGAAGCGCGGGAAATGAAAATCGCCGCACTCATCGCCATGCTGCCCCCCCTCCTCATCTTGGGCGGTACGGCTATCGCCTGCTGGGGCATTTCCTCACACCCGGAATGGGTGGCGGCAGACACTGGCGGCGGCACATGGACCGGCAATCCGGGATTCCACGGACTCAGTGAAATGCTCTACCAATACACCTCCAGCGCCTCTGACAACGGCTCAGCCCTCGCCGGGTTGACCGGCGACACGACTTGGTGGAACTTCAGCAGCGGATTCCTGTTGCTGATCGGACGATTCTTGCCGATAAGCGGACAATTGGCGCTGGTGGGACTGCTGGCACAAAAGGCTTATACCCCCGAAAACGCGGGTACGCTGCGAACCGATACCGTCACTTTCGGTGCCATGACCTTCATCACCATCTGCATCGTGGCAGCCTTGTCCTTCTTCCCTTCCTTGATCTTGAGTGCCATAGCCGAACAGCTGACCCTCTGACCCACGCGCATCATCAAACTGATAAGGATTTAAATAAGATGAAACCTAATACATCTGTCTCTCTTTTTCAAAAGGAGCAAGTGGCCGAAAGCATCAAGCAGTCATTTGTCAAGCTCAAACCCACATACATGGTGAAGAACCCGACCCTTTTCGCCGTTGAACTATGCGTGGCCTTTATGATCCCCCTCACTTTATACTCCGCTTTCAAGTACGACCCGAGCATCGGAGGCTTCACCTTTAATCTTGCCGTCACACTCGTATTGCTCGCCACGCTGCTCTTCGCCAACTTTGCGGAGGCCATCGCTGAGGCAAGAGGCAAGGCACAGGCGAACAGCCTCCGCAAAACCCGTGAAGACACACCGGCCAAACTACTCTGCGACAGAAGTGTCAAACTGGTCAGCAGTTCGCAATTGCAAAAGGGCGATGAGTTCATCTGCGAAACGGGCGATGTGATACCTGCCGATGGCGAAATCGTAGAGGGATTGGCTTCCATTGATGAGAGCGCCATCACGGGAGAATCCGCGCCGGTCATCCGAGAGGCCGGGGGAGACAAAAGTTCCGTTACCGGAGGCACCAAGGTGCTCTCCGACCGTATCCGCGTGCGGGTCAGCACCCAGCCGGGAGAAAGCTTTCTGGATAAGATGATCGGACTTGTCGAGGGAGCCGCCCGCCAGAAGACGCCCAATGAGATAGCCCTGACCATCCTATTGGCAAGCTTTACGATGGTTTTTGTCATCGTGTGCGTCACACTCAAGCCCATCGCGGACTATACGGCACTCTCTCACCCGGGTATCCACATGCCCGTCGCTTCCTTCCTGGCTCTGTTCGTCTGTCTGATACCCACCACCATCGGAGGACTGCTGTCCGCCATTGGCATAGCAGGCATGAACCGTGCGCTCCATGCCAATGTCATCACCAAATCGGGCAAGGCCGTTGAAACTGCCGGCGATGTAGATACCCTGCTGCTCGACAAGACCGGCACCATCACCATTGGCAACCGCAAGGCCACCCGCTTTCATGCGGCTCCAGGCATCGATGAGACACTCTTCATACACCACTGCCTGCTGGCTTCCGCCGCTGACAATACACCCGAGGGAAAATCTGTCATGGACCTCGGACGCAAACTCGGCGCGTCCTTATCGGAAAATGAAACTACAGGGGCACATTGGGTGAATTTTACCGCAGAGACAAAATGTTCAGGAATCGACCTGCCCAACGGCATGCAGATACGTAAGGGAGCCTACGACACCATGCGACAATTGGCCGTTCAAGCGGGCAGCCCCTTCCCTCAGGAAGTGGACGAATGCATCCAGTCCGTCACGGCCAACGGCGGCACACCCCTCGTTGTGAGCGTCAACCGGCAAATCGCCGGGGTGATCGAATTGCAAGACATCGTAAAACCCGGCATCCGGGAACGGTTCGACCGGCTGCGCAAGATGGGTGTCAAGACCGTGATGGTCACCGGCGACAATCCGCTCACCGCACGATACATTGCGCAAAAGGCGGGTGTGGATGACTTCATCGCCGAAGCCAAGCCCGAGGACAAGATGCTGTATATCAGAAAGGAGCAGGCGGACGGCAAGCTTGTCGCCATGACGGGGGACGGCACGAACGATGCGCCCGCACTGGCACAGGCCAATGTGGGGGTTGCCATGAACAGCGGCACACAAGCTGCCAAGGAGGCCGGCAACATGGTGGACCTGGACAATGACCCCACCAAACTGATTGAGATTGTGGAAATCGGCAAGCAGCTGCTGATGACACGGGGCACACTCACCACTTTTTCCATCGCCAACGATGTAGCCAAATACTTTGCCATCGTGCCGGCTCTTTTCATGCTGGCCATTCCCCAACTGGAAAGGCTGAACATCATGCACCTGCACAGTGCGGAGAGCGCTATTCTCTCGGCCATCATCTTCAACGCACTGCTCATACCCCTGCTCATACCCCTGGCTTTGCGGGGAGTGGCTTACCGTCCGATCGGAGCCTCTGCCCTGCTGCGCCGCAACCTGCTCATCTATGGTGGAGGAGGAATGATCGCCCCCTTCATCGGCATCAAGCTGATCGACATGGTTCTCGGTCTCTTCATGTAGCGCAGCCTTGCCTTCCCGTTACTTATCAATCCTGTAAATATCATTTCTTATGCATACTTTTGCAACTTCCGCCAGACTGACGCTGGCTATGTGTCTGCTCCTTTGCCTGGGCTATGCGGGCATCTTGTGGGGCTTTGGGAAAATGGCAGGCTCGAACCACGGCCTGCCCGCCGTGACCCGGCTCAACGGACAGAACGTAGGCACAGCGGCCGTGGGGCAGTCCTTCACACGCGACACCTACTTCTGGGGGCGTCCCTCATGCGCTGGAAAAGGCTATGACGCCACGGCATCCGATGCCAGCCAGATGGCTCCCTCCAACCCTCTCTATCTACAGACCGTCAAGAGGCGTGTCGCCGCTTTCCTGAAAAGTCATCCCTACCTGAAGATTGAGGAGGTGCCGGCGGAGATGGTCACGGCCAGCGGCTCGGGGTTGGACCCCGACATCTCTCCCACTTCTGCCAAGGTGCAGGTTCGCCGCGTGGCGCAAGCACGCCACCTGCCTGCCAGAAAAGTAAGGCAGCTCGTAGATCATTGTACGGAGCGCCCGCTGTGGGGACTTCTGGGTCCGGCCCGTGTCAATGTCCTACAGCTCAACATCGCTCTCGACCAGATGCAGGCCAAAGGCGGAAAGAGGGACTTTCCCCAGTAAAAGATAAATTTGCCACACGACACAAAATGGCATAAGGGAATGCGTATGAACAACGAAGACAGCACAAACAGTCAGGCACAATATTTTCTCAACCTGATACGCCGCTCCAGACGTGGCAAATTCAAAGTGTATGTGGGCATGATAGCCGGCGTAGGCAAAACCTACCGCATGCTGCAGGAAGCCCGCTCCCTGCTGCACAATGGCATAGATGTTCAAATCGGCTTTGCCGAAACGCACGGGCGTCCCGAAACCGCCGCCCAGCTCGTAGGGCTTCCCGTCATCCCCCGCAAGAAAATCTTCTACAAGGGCAAGGAACTCGAAGAGATGGATATCGATGCCGTCTTACGCATCCACCCCGAAGTGGTGGTGGTGGATGAGCTGGCTCACACCAACGTGGAGGGAAGCCGCAACGCCAAGCGCTGGCAGGACGTGCTCGACATCCTCAATGCGGGCATCAACGTCATATCCGCCGTCAACATACAGCACATCGAGAGCCTCAACGAGGATGTACACAGCATTACAGGCATTGATGTGAAGGAACGGATACCCGACAGCGTGCTGCAGGAAGCTGACGAGGTGGTCAACATCGACCTGACGGCAGAAGAGCTGATCGGCCGGCTGAAAGCCGGCAACATATACAGTCCGGACAAGGTGTCGCTGGCTCTCAACCATTTCTTCAAGCCAGAGAATATCCTGCAACTACGCGAGCTGGCCTTGAAGGAGGTGGCTTTCCGGGTGGAGCGAAAAGTGGAGAACGAAACACTGCCAAGCACACAGCCGGCCCGCCGTGAACGGATTCTGGCATGCATCAGCAGTGCCGAGCATACGCCACGCGCCATTATCCGCAAGGCATACAGACTGGCTTCGCGTTACAGCACCACTTTCGTGGCGCTCTACGTGCAGACTCCCCGCGAAAGTCCTGACCGGATCAGCCTGGCCTCACAGCGGCACCTGATGAACCATCTGAAACTGGTGGCAGAGCTGGACGGAACCATCGAGCAAGTGGCCTCACCACACATTTGGGACACCATCATCGCCACCTGCCGCAAATACAACATCACCACAATCTGCATGGGGCAGCCGGCATTCAAGATTCCCGGTGTGTATTTCGACATACCCGCCTACCGCCGCTTCGTGATCTCTCTGAAAAAGCTGAAGACAGACCTGTTGATCATCGCATAAAAATATAAAGAAATGAGCAAGACTGACTGGAACATCAAACGCAAGCTGACACTGTCTATCGGCATACTGGTCGGCATGACCGCTGCACTGGGCATTCTATCGGCGGTCTGCCTCCAAATGCTTACGCTGGCAGACCCTGGCAGCGACATGGCCCGCGAGGGGCTGCATACAGCGCTGATTGGCGTGGCCATTGTCGGACTGCCTGCCATCGGCATCGGCCTTTGGATGCTGATAAGGGTACCGCAGGCCATCAACACTCCGGTCAAGCAACTGACCGACGGCATCAAGGAAGTGGCCAACCACAATTACAACATACAGCTCAACCTCAGCGGGAGCGCTGAGCTGGATGAGGTGTCCGAAGGGTTCAACCGCATGGTACGCCGCCTGCAGGACTACCACAACAGTACCTACGCCGAACTGAAAGCTTCCCAGAAATACCTGACCACCATCATCAATGCCATCAGCGAACCGATCATCGGCTTGGACAACGACCTGAACATCCTCTTCATCAGTCAGGATGCCCTCGGTGTCCTCAACTTGAAGAGGGAGGAATGCATCAACCGCCCCGCACGCGACATCGCCTTGGGAAATGACCTGCTGCGCCGCCTGCTCGTGGGTTTGAGGCACAAGGAGGACTCTCCGGCTGATTCTTCCAAGAAGAAGGAAGAGCCGTTGAAAATCTACGCCAATGACAAGGAGAGCTATTTCCAAGTGAAGTACATGGACATCGTGATGAAGGGAACCGATGGCACGACTCCCGTCAAGCAGGGCGTGGTGATCATACTGAAGAACATCACGGAGTTTCAAGAACTCGATACGGCCAAAACGACATTCATCTCTACCATATCACATGAGCTGAAAACCCCCATCGCGGCCATCCTCATGAGCCAGCAACTGCTTGAGAACGAGCAAGTGGGACACCTGAATGCGGAACAAGAGGAGTTGTCGCAAAGTATCAAGGACAACAGCCGCCGACTGCTCGACATCACCAGCGAACTGCTCAACATGACACAAGTGGAAAGCGGGCGGCTGCAGCTGAAGCCCAAGATCACCAAACCCATCGAGCTGATTGACTATGCCATCAAGGCCAACCGCGTACAGGCCGAAAAGTTCGGCATACAGATAGAGGTGGAATATCCGCCAGAAGGGAAGATAGGAAAACTCTTTGTGGACAGCGAGAAAATAGCCTGGGTACTGACCAACCTGCTCTCCAATGCCATCCGCTACTCTTACGAGAACGGGCGTGTGATCGTGGGGGCGCGCCAGCCCGACAGCAAGCACATCGAAATGTACGTGAAGGACTTCGGCAAGGGCATTGACCCGCGTTACCACGAAAGCATCTTCGAGCATTATTTCCGCGTGCCCGGCACCAAGGTGCAGGGCAGTGGTCTGGGCCTCTCCATCTCCCGGGATTTCATGGAGGCGCATCACGGCACACTCACCGTGCAGAGCGAACCGGGAAAAGGCAGTACCTTCGTCATGCGTTTCAACCTGTAACCCTCACCCCCAGGCACAGAACAGCCCCGCCCTCTCTGCACAGGCATGAATGGATGCGCAGACGGGGCGGGGCCGTTCCATATCTATCAGATCTTTACGGGCCGTGTTTTCAGAAAGCGCGGCGATACAGCTCTTCGATCTGCTCTACGGTGATCGGGCGCGGATTGCCCCCGGTGCAGACATCGTTGAAGGCATCGACTGCCAGCTGCGGAATCTCTTCTTCCTTCACCGGCAGTTCATGAAGCCGTTGTGGAATCCCGACACTCAAGGACAGCCGTTTCACAGCATCTATGGCAGCTTGGGCGGCCTCGGGCACTCCCATGCCCGACACGTCAGTTCCCATGGCCGCCGCGATGTCCGCATATTTGGGAGCGGACGCTGAAGTGGCGTTGAACTCCATGCCGAAAGGCAGCAACAGTGCGCAGGCCACGCCGTGGGGCACATTGTATCGGGCACTCAACGGATGGGCCATCGAATGTACGATGCCCAATCCCACATTGCTGAAGCCCATACCGGCAAAATACTGCGCACGCGCCATGGCCTCACGCGCCTCCATGTCATGCCCGTTGTCCACAGCCTGTTTCAAATGGGCGGCGATCAGCCCGATGGCCTTCAGTTCAAACAGGTCCGACAACTCCCACGCCCCCGGCGTGATGTAGCTCTCGATGGCATGTGTCAGTGCATCCATACCGGTCGAGGCGGTCAGTCCCTTAGGCATCGAGCTCATCAGTTCTGCATCGACAAAAGCTGCCGTGGGAATGCTGAAAGCGTCCACACAGACCATCTTCTTGCGGGCTTCCTCGTCTATGATCACATAATTGATGGTCACCTCCGCCGCCGTACCCGCTGTGGTGGGCAGGGCAAACGTCGGCACGGCGCGGTGGCGCGTGTCGGCCATGCCTTCCAGCGAGCGCACATCGGCAAACTCGGGATTGCTCACCACGATACCGATGGCCTTGGCTGTGTCTATGGCAGACCCACCGCCAAGCACCACGATGAAGTCCGCGCCGGAGTCCTTGTATGCCTGCACGCCCGCATGCACGTCCGCAATGACGGGATTGGGGCGCACGCCGGTATACAGTTCGTAGGGAATGCCGCCCTTCTCAAGCACTTCCGACACCTTGTCGGCCACGTGGAACTTCACCAAGTCCGGATCGGTGATGAAAAAAGCCTTCTTAAAGCCGCGCCGCGAAGCTTCCGCCACGAGCTGCGCCCTGCATCCCACGCCGAAATACGACGTCTCGTTCAAGATCATCTTGTGTGTCATTGTCTTTCCTTTTCGTTTTAAGGTTAGTTTGATTAGAATAGATTGTCATGTCAAAGACAGCCACCGCGCCGTGTCGGCGGCTCTGCAATATTCGCCATAAAAGCTGGAACGCACAAATTTTCCCTTGACAAAAGACGCCCCCTCCACACGTACTGAATCACCTAAGAACTGTCAGCGCACCAATCCTCCTCACACATAGCGCGAAAGACGCAGCTCCGTCACAATCTTTTTACAATCGGATATAAGGGCCGCTTGTTATTTTTGTCTAACTTCGCGGCAAATTATTCTTAACCTCATCTTCTAAACTACTGTTATGGATACAGCCGAACTGTTCCGCTGGGTTCTCGAGAATCTGAACTATTGGGTGGTCACGGTCTTCATGGCCATCGAAAGCTCGTTCATCCCTTTCCCCTCTGAAGTCGTTGTTCCCCCTGCCGCCTGGAAGGCCATGGACCCCGGCAACACCATGAGTGTGGTACTCGTTGTGGTATTCGCCACCATCGGCGCAGACATTGGCGCACTGGTCAATTACTACCTGGCCAAATGGCTCGGACGCCCCATCATCTATAAGTTTGCGGACAGCCGCATCGGGCACATGTGCCTCATAGACCGCGCTGCTGTCGAGAAGGCGGAGAACTACTTCCGCGAGCACGGAGCAGCCTCTACCTTCTTCGGCCGCCTGATCCCCGCCGTACGCCAGCTCATCAGCATACCTGCCGGTCTGGCCAACATGCGCATGGACCACTTCCTGCTCTACACCACACTCGGCGCCGCCGCGTGGAACACGGTACTGGCCACCATCGGTGTCTGCATCTACCACTTCACGCCGGTCAAGACTACGGAGGACGTATATAAACTGGCCACCCAATACAGCCATGAGCTGGGCTACGGCATACTGGCCATAGCGGTCCTCGTTGTGGCGTTCCTCATATATAAGGGCTGGAAGAAGAAATGAGACCATAGCACCATGAGACTTCCGTCCCCCCTGCTTGCCTCCTTGCTGGTTTGCGCCTTGGCCCTGACAAAGGCCGGGGCGCAAACTTGCATGCAACCCATCTGCCAAGCGTCCTCCGACACGGTCGCCATGCCTCGTCTCACCCGACACGTCTGGCTGTGGGGGGCTGGAAAGGCCAATGTCCTTGACACCTATCTGTCACCTCTCGAATACAGCGGGCCCAACTTCAGCCTGGCGCACCAGACGGAGCGAAGCGCCCGGTGGGGAAAAGGCAGGGTCACGACCTACAGCCTCTATACGGGACACGTAGGTTACCTCTCCTCCCCCACCGACAACGGAAAGGAATGGGACAGCGAACTGACGGCGGCAGGGGGCTGGCACTACAATTGGCGTCTCTGCCCGAACCTGCGGATCGCCGCCGGCGGATTGGCCGAGCTGTCGGGAGGCTTCACCTACAACACCCGCGGCTCCAACAACCCCGCACAGGGGCGTATGGGCATTGCCCTGTCGGCTTCGGGACTGGCGGAATACAGCTTCCCCCTCTTCCGCCAACGTGCCACAGCCCGCGTGCAGGCCGACATGCAATTGGCCGGGCTGCAGTTCTCCCCCTCCTACGGGCAGTCTTACTACGAAATCTTTTCCCTCGGCCACTCGGCGGGCATCCTGCACTTTACGCAGCCGGGCAACTGCCCCTCCTTCCGGATTCAGGGACAGCTCACCCTGCCTGTCTCAGGGGCACACCTCACACTGGGCTACCTCGGCGACATCCGCCAAAGCGCCCTGGGCGGTCTGAAGCGCCATGCCTGGCGGCATGGCATCCTCATCGGGTACACGCGTACACTGGCCCTCATCAGGAAATAAAGGCCGCACACGCCGCCCTCCTTCCTGACAGCCGGCCTTCCCACACACTCCCTCTCCGTCTCATGCGCACACTCCTCCTTCTACTTGCATCGCTCACACTATGGACATCCTGCGTAACGCAGGATGTTCCCGATGACACCCGCCAAGGCAACTTCGACGCGCTCTGGCGCACACTCGATGAGCACTACTGCTTCTTTGACTATAAGAAAGAGGCGTACGGGCTGGACTGGTACGCCGTGCGGGAGAAATACAAGCCAGCCATCAGCGAGAACATGACGAACCGGCAGCTGTTCGAAGTGCTTGCCAACATGACCTACGAACTGCGCGACGGGCACGTGAACCTCTATGCCGCGCACAACACGGCACGTTACGGACGCTGGTACGATGACTACCCGATGAACCAGAGCGACTCGCTCGAACGGCGCTATCTCGGAACGGCGCAGGAATATCACCAAGCCGCCGGACTGAAATACCGTGTGCTCGACGACAACGTGGGCTACGTGCGCTGCGCCTCATTCGAGTTGCTGTTTGGCGACGGCAACCTGCAGGAGATGATGCGGGAGCTGGCCACGTGCAACGGACTGATCGTCGACGTACGCAGCAACGGGGGCGGGCTGCTGACCGCAGCCGCCAAACTGGCCTCCCTCTTTGTCAACGAGGAGACTGTTGGAGCATACATGTGCCACAAGACAGGAACGGGACACAGCGAATTTTCCACACCGGAACCGATACGTATCAGCCCCTTCATCGGATTTCGCTGGCAGAAGCCGGTGGCCATCCTCACCAACCGCCGCACTTACAGCGCAGCCAACAGTTTCGTCATGTATGTCAAAGGACTTCCGGGCGTGACTGTTGTGGGAGACCGGACCGGCGGCGGATCGGGTATGCCCTTCTCCTCCGAATTGCCCAACGGGTGGAGCCTGCGTTTCTCCGCCTGTCCGATGTACGACCGGCAGATGCAGCCTACCGAAATGGGAATTGACCCGGATGTCAAAGTGGACATCAGCGACGCGGACTACCGGCGGGGTACAGACACGATCATCGAAGAGGCCCGCCGCATCGTCAGCCAATCCTCTTCCCTCTAAAAAAGCAAAGCCCACTGAGGCCACTCCAACCGACACCATGCCATCCGCATATTCGCCTGCCACTGACGCGCAGCTCCCCGTCCATCCTCAACAGATGGGCGGGGAGCTTTCACATGCAGGCGGGCTGCCAACGCCCAGCCTTCCCTTCAGCAAACGTAAAAAAGCGATGTGGCCCCCTGATACCGTCTTCACCATTTTGCCTCAATCACGTTGTCACAGGGGCAGAACAGGACAAGTCCCGGAAGTGTCCGACACCGCCGGGCCGTTACCTCCCGAACAAGGCGCTCCTTCCCCTCACCGGCAGGAGCACTCCCCGGGACATGAAAACAGAGTCTGAACGCCCCCTCCATAGGGAGCAGCTCGTCTACAAGCAATGCAGATTTAAAATACAGACTTGAAATATATAAATAAAGTCTGCATTTATATATTTCAAGTCTGTATTTATATAATTCAAGTCTTGAAATTGAGTCGGGGATGGGGCGTAGGGAGTCCGCGCCCCTTTCGGCGCAATCCCCAAGGAGGGAAAAACTATCCCTCTGTATTCCCCTCACCTGAAAATCGCAGACAGCCACGCCCTGACGGAAACCGTTACATGCAGTACCATTCAGTGGCTTCCCACCGGATCTCGCCCGCCCGCACCCGATGAAGCCGGTTTTCTGCAAACAGATTCGCCCCTCCCCGCCGCCACATAAAAATCCCCGCCCCTCCCGTAAGGTCATACGGGCGGAGCGGGGAAGCTTATGGAGTATAGGGGCAGGCCGTCAACTGCCCGTCAATCGTCACGGCTGCTGCCCAAAAACATCAGTACGTAATAGATCAAGGTAGCCAGCGAACCAAGAGCGGCCACCACATAGGTGTACGCGGCGGAGCGCAAGGCACTGACCGCCATGGGCTGTTCGACGGGCGAGGTGATGCCCGCACGCTGCAGCCAGATTGTAGCGCGGCGCGAGGCGTCAATCTCGACCGGCAAGGTGATAAAGCTGAAAAGGGTGGTCATCGCGAAGAGCACGATACCCGCCAACAGCACCTGCGGAAAAGCCTGCACGAGCAACACGCCCGCAAGCAGTACCCACTGCACCCACGTAGAGGCGAATGAAACCACCGGCACTAAGGCTGAACGCATGGTAAGCGGCCCGTAGGCCGTAGCATGCTGTACGGCGTGCCCGCACTCATGGGCCGCCACGGCTGCAGCGGCCACCGAACAGCTGTTGTACACGCCCTCCGACAGGTTGACCGTGGTGTCGGCAGGGTTGTAATGGTCGGTCAGGTGGCCCGGTGTGCAGGTCACGCGAACATTGAAGATACCGTTGTCACGCAGCATCTTCTCCGCCACCTCGCGACCCGTGAGACCCGTGGAAAGGGGCATCTGGGAAAACTTCTTGAACTTGCTCTGCAAATTGGCTTGCACGGCATAGCTGACCAAAGCTATGGCTACGAATAGGATAATATACATAAGGCTTTGCTAATGAGAACTTGGGAATAGAAGGACACGGGACATCACCCGGCAGGCCACAGCGAACACTGATTCTGGAAACTTCATCTCCACTTCTGTCTATGAAACCCGCCGTTTGACAAGGTATCCCCAGCACTCGGCGAGGATATGCGCCCCGAACAGACGGAGCAGGGACAGATAGACCGCTGCGGCCACCCCTATCTTTACCGCGAGCGAGGCGTACAGATTGCCCGCTACCGGGCGTGCGGCCAACCCCGCAGCAGCCATGGACAAGGCGGCCACTCCCGCAAATGGCAGCACATCGGACAATGCCTCGTGCAACGGAAGTCCTGTGAGGCGGCGGACAAACCAATGCCATATGAACAGCCACAAGGTATTGAGCGTGATGTAGGCCGTGACCATCACCTCCACCCCTAAGGGATATAGCAGGACGAGAAGCAACATCTGTACCAAACAAAGCACGATGGTATTCCACATGAACACATCGCTCTTGCCCCGACTCACCAGGAAATTGGCGTAAAACGAGGCGACCGGCACAAATGCGCCGCCGATGCAGAGCAGCTGCATGAGCCGGGCGCTGGGCATCCACTTGGCCGTAATGGCAATGGTGATGAACTCCGGGGCGATCAAGGCCAGACCAAACAGAGCCGGGCACGACAGGAAGGCCGTCAGGCGCAGCATCTTGCGGAAGATGCGCCGCATGCGCTCCGGCTCGTTGTCGGAGAGACGGGCAAAGAGGGGTTGCGTGACGCTCCACACCATGCCCGTCAACATCGTGTGCCCCATACCCGTCCACTTATTGGCCTGGTTGTAGTAACCCACAGTCTTTTCGCCGTAAAGGCGGCCGAAGAAGATGGAGAAAATATTGTTGTTGATGTGTGTGAAGATATTCGTCGCCAGCAGCTTGGAGCTGAAACCGATCATGCTGCGCAACGGGCGCAGGTCTATATGCCGGGACGGACGCCAGTCAGCCAGCCACCAGCTGCCCGCCGTCACCATGAGGCAGAACACCAGATTCTGGATGGCAAGCCCCCAATAGGCAAAACCATACCAAGCCAGTGCCACGCCGGTAACCCCCGACACAACCAAGGCCACCATCGACAGCAAAGCCGTCTCGCGCACCCGCATGTTGCGGAAGAGCCACGCCCGGGGGGCGATATTGAGTGCCGACACGACAAAGCTCAAGAACGACAGACGCGACAGGGGCACCAACACCGGCTGGCGGAACCAGGCGGCAATGAGCGGCGCACAGGCGAAGAGCAGCGCATAAACGGCCACGCTGCACAGCACATTGAACCAGAACACGGCATTGTAGTCAGCCGCCGTAACCTGCGCCTTGCGGTTGAGTCCCGAGATGAAGCCGCTCTCCTGCAAGGTCGTGGCGATCAGCGTGAAGATGGTCAGCATGCCCACCATGCCGTAATCTGCCGGCGAGAGCAGACGCGCCAAAAAGATGCCGAACACCAGGTTGAGCACCTGCTGCGCTCCGTTGCTCAGCCCGCCCCACAGCAGTCCCTTGGCCGTCTTCTCCTTTAGATTGGTCTCCTTCATAAGGGCAAAGTTACGGAAATCTTCCTGCCTGCTCCAAGGCACTCCGGATTTTCATGCAAACCGCCCCTCCGCACAGGTTTCCGGCAGGTGTCGCAAGGAGCGCACTTCATAGGAAGCAAACACAAAAATTCACACGTTTCGCTTTGAACATAGCCCCCCTTGCACTACCTTTGCTGATGAAAGACAGTGCCAAACGAAAGCCGACAAATCCGCTTGAACGGCGAAGGCACAGCCCATCTTCCACAAAAACAAACGACTGTCATCCCATTCCACGATATAAAGTTTCTTTAGTGAGCCAACGTGGCACTCACCTTGCATAACCCTAAACTTTAAAGGAGACGAGGTGATCCCACCGCCTGTCTCCAAGTGTCCGAACACGACACATGACAATCCATTTTCACCACCAACAACCCGTATGGCAGAAACTCAACAGTTAGTCAACACAATCATCAGCGGCATCCAAGAAAAGAAGGGCCGCGCCATCACCACCGTAGACCTGCGTAACATAGAAAATGCTCCGTGCGCTTATTTCGTCATCTGCACCGGCGGATCGCCGCAACAGGTGGACGCCATCACCGACTCGGTGAAGGAGTTCGCCCACAAGGAAGCCCAAGAAAAACCGGCCGCCATAGCGGGACGCGAAAACGCGCAATGGGTAGCCATGGACTACGGCACGGTCATGGTGCATGTCTTCGTGCCGGACATGCGTGAATACTACGACTTGGAGCATCTGTGGGACGACGCGCAGCTCACCCGGATGCCCGATGTGGAATAAACCGGCTACCGGCTTCCCGGCCTCTGGGCCGGAGAACGGGGCAAGAGGGCTTGCCCCCCACTTTTCTCATAGATAGATACTTATATGTCCCAACAAATTCCCAATAAATTTCCCACAGGCAACAAGCCGGGCGGCAAACGCCCCGGCTTCAACCTCACATGGGTCTACTTCGCCGTCATCATAGGGCTGGCCTACATGCTCTACACCCAAGGCGGCCAGGGCGGCGGCAGCGGCATAGACAAAGAGGTGGACTACACCGCCTTCCGTTCGTACGTGGCCAAGGGCTACGCCAAGGAGGTCATTGTCAACAAGACGGACGGCAATGTGCGCTTCATCGTCAAACCCGAATATATCCGCGACCTGTTCAAAGCCGGAACGGATCAGACCGGGACGGCGCCGACAGTCTCCGCCAAATACCCAAATGTCGACGCGGTCGGCAATTTTCTCGATGCCCATTATAAGGGAGGAGTCCGCTACGAGGAGAGCGACAAGTTTTTCTACGGCCTATTGAGCAGTGTCCTGCCCATACTGCTGCTCGTATTCCTGTGGTTCTTCCTCATGCGCCGCATGGGCGGTGGCGGAGGCGGCGCGAGCGGCCTCTTCAATGTAGGGAAGAGCAAAGCCCGCCTGTTCGAGAAAAACGGAAAGAACTCCACCAACGTGACATTCAAGGACGTGGCCGGCCAAGAAGGGGCCAAGCAGGAGATACGCGAAATCGTAGACTTCCTCAAGAACCCGCAAAAGTACACGGAACTGGGCGGCAAGATTCCCAAGGGAGCATTGCTGGTAGGCCCTCCGGGCACCGGAAAGACCCTGCTCGCCAAGGCTGTGGCGGGCGAAGCGGACGTACCCTTCTTCTCCATGGCCGGTTCGGACTTCGTGGAGATGTTTGTCGGCGTAGGCGCCAGCCGCGTGCGCGACCTGTTCCAGCAGGCCAAGGAGAAGGCGCCGTGCATCATCTTCATTGACGAAATCGACGCCATCGGACGGGCGCGCGGCAAAACGCCATCCATCGGCGGCAACGATGAGCGCGAGAATACGCTCAACCAGCTGCTGACGGAGATGGACGGCTTTGGCACGAACACGGGCGTGATCGTACTGGCCGCTACCAACCGGGCGGAAATCCTCGACCCCGCACTGCTGCGCGCCGGACGTTTTGACCGTCAGATACACGTGGACCTGCCGGAACTGTCGGAGCGTGTGGCCATCTTCAAGGTTCACCTGAAGCCCCTGAAAATAGACCAGACCGTTGACATAGAAATGCTCGCCCGCCAGACACCGGGATTCTCGGGCGCCGACATCGCCAATGTCTGCAATGAGGCGGCGCTCATCGCCGCCCGCCACAACCGCAAGGAGGTTGGCAAACAGGACTTCCTCGATGCGGTGGACCGCATCATCGGCGGTCTGGAGAAGACCTCGAAAGTGATGACGGAAGACGAGAAGCGCTCCATCGCCATACACGAGGCGGGACACGCCTCCGTCTCCTGGCTGCTGCGATACGCTAATCCGCTCGTCAAGGTCACCATCGTACCGCGTGGACAGGCCCTGGGCGCCGCATGGTACCTGCCGGAGGAGCGCACCATCACCACCAAAGAGCAAATGCTCGATGAAATCTGCTCCCTGCTCGGCGGGCGCGCGGCCGAAGAACTCTTCCTGCACCACATCAGCAGTGGGGCGCTCAATGACCTGGAGAGAGTGACCAAACGCATTTACGGCATGGTGGCTTACCTCGGCATGAGCGACAAACTGTCGAACCTCTGCTACTACAACACCCAGAGCGAGTACAACTTTACCAAGCCTTACTCTGACAAGACCGCCGAACTCATCGATGAGGAGGTGCAGCGCATGATCAACGAGCAATACGAACGGGCCAAGAAGATTCTCCGCGAGAATGCCTCCAAGCACAACGAACTGGCCGACCTGCTCGTAGAGCGCGAGGTGATATTCACGGAAGATGTGGAACGTATCTTCGGCGTGCGTCCTTGGAAGAGCCGCGCCGATGTGCTCATGGAAGAAGAGGCTGTGAAACTGGCCGAAGACCGTGCCAAAAAGCTTGAAGCCGACAAGAAAAAGGCCGACAAGCCGGGAACGGAGAATCCCTCAGCGGACAACAGCGAATCCCAGACCGAAGCGCCTCATGGCGAAACGGACGGGGAAAAGCCTGCGTCCTCCACCGAGAAGGGAGAAGACGGCCAGCCCAATACGTAAGCACACCGTACGATGCCGGGAAATAGGGGACAAGCCAAGAATACCGAACGGAGCAGAGCCTCCCACGGAAATTCCGGCACAAATCCCACATTTCCCGGCTTTCATTTGTCATGACAAGGGGATGCCGTTCCGGCGATCCCACAACAGCTAAGATATGAACAATCTACTCTTGCGCACCCTGACAGGCATTGTATTCGTGGCATTGCTCGTAGGCTGCACCCTCTATTCCCCGCTGAGTTTCGTACTGCTCTTCGGTGTGGTCACCGCACTGAGCCTGTGGGAGTTCTCCACGAACGTCAACCTGCACGCCGGGGCATCGGTCAACCGGCTTATCAACACGGTGGCAGGCACCTATCTCTTTTTTGCCGTCGCCGGTTTCTGCGCGGACTTCGTGCCTTCGCGGGTCTTCGTGCCCTATCTCGTGTCGGTCATCTATCTGCCGGTGAGCGAGCTTTACCTGAAAAAGGCCGACCCGCTCAAGAACTGGGGCTACGCTTTCGCCTCGCAGATCTACGTGGCCCTGGCCTTCGCGATGCTCAACGTACTGGCCTTCCAATATGATCCGATGACGAACCTCACAGCCTTTGAGCCGATCTATCCGTTGAGTGTCTTCATCTTCCTTTGGACAAGCGACACCGGTGCTTACTGCTTCGGCTCACTGCTGCACCGGCGTTTTCCAGCCAAGCTCTTCGAGCGCATATCTCCACACAAGTCGTGGGTCGGCAGTGTCGGAGGCGGGCTGCTGTGCCTGCTGGCAGGAGCGGCGCTGTGGCATTTCTTCCCTGACAAGCTGACCCTGCCTCATTGGTTGGGCCTCGCCGCTACGGTCTGCGTGTTCGGCACGTGGGGAGACCTGGTGGAGAGTCTGTTCAAACGCCAACTGGGCGTCAAGGACAGCGGGCGCATACTGCCGGGTCACGGCGGCATGCTGGACCGCTTTGACTCCTCGTTGCTGGCGATCCCCGCCGCAGTGCTTTATTTGTACACCATAGCCTGTTTCTGATGAAGCTCTTCCACACCGAGGACATACGGAAACGGCGGCGCTTTGCCCTGCGTGTCTCAGCGGTCGTGCTGTCGCTGACACTGGTGGTCAGTGCGGTCACGTACCTGACCATACGCAGCCCCTTCAGCAATGACTTTGAAATCGTGGACCAACTGGGCGGCAACCTCTTCCCCTCTGCAATTCTCTCCGTGGCCACGACTGACGCACAGATCATACAGCCCATGCCCGGCAAGTGTCTGGGCAACGCCAAAGCCTGCATAGCCATCAAGTACTACAATCGCAGGCAGGGTACAGTGTTGCGCATTGAGCTGGGCGAGACACCCTTTTACGCCCGGTCTGTATCGACCTTCGTCCTGCCTGAAGAGAACACGGAATACATCATCTACCCCGATATCCTGTGGCGCTACAACGCCCTGCGCGGCAATGAGCAGGCCGAGCCGATCAGCGTGGTGGCCACGGTTGAGGCAAACGGCAAGGAGCTGGGACAGAAGGTACGCACCTTCTCTGTGCGCAGCATCAACGAGTGCCTCTTGGGCTACATGAAGCAATTGCCGGGCGGGCGCACCTCTTTCGTCAGCACGCGCCTGTTCTACGCAGCCTACGTCAACGAGGAGAGTCCGCTGATAGACCAGATACTACGCGAGGCGCTCAACACGCGTATCGTACGCCGCTTTTTGGGATATCAGGGCGGATCTCCCGCATCAGTGGACAGACAAGTTTATGCCTTGTGGTATGTACTGCAAAAGCGCAGCTTCCGCTACAGCTCCGTGTCCTACTCCAGCCTGTCGAGCAACATGGTCTATGCGCAACGTGTCCGCACTTTTGAAGACGCGTTCAACTCTTCGCAGATCAACTGCGTGGACGGCAGCGTGCTCTTTGCCTCCCTGCTGCGGGCCATTAACATTACGCCGGTACTGGTGCAGCTCCCCGGACATATGTTCGTCGGCTATTACACCGACAACAGCCGCAAGCAGCTAACCTTCTTGGAAACCACCATGATAGGCGATGTGGATCTGGACGACTATTTCCCCGAGGAGAAACTTGACTCCACCAAGACTACGAAGTCGCAGTGGGAGATTTCACGGCTCACCTTTGAAAAATCAAAGGAGTACGCCATGCGTGAGTACCAGCGCGTAGAGAGCAAGGTCAAATCCAACAGTCCCGGCTACCTCTTTGTGGAAATATCCAAGGGCGTACGGCGCAAGATACAGCCCATCGGCAAATAATCCATACACCTATATACACCAAGTACAGTGCCCCGCCCATCTCTATTTTGGAGATGGGCGGGGCACTGTACTTGTCCGCCCCGAACGGGACGGCGGCAGAATAGTCAGCCCAAAGCGCCGATACGCTCAAGCAGACGGCCTGCGTGGGACACTGCCTCTTCACGCTGAGCCGCGACCAGTTCCGGCGTGGTGCGGCTGGTATACCCTACTCCACCGGTAAAGACATATCCTTCGTAGCACATCTGCGTCAGCCCGCACATGCTCTTGAAGCATAGGAGATACTCGTCAATGTCATGCCCCATGGCCCCATTCTGGGTGTACATCTCTGCCGGAGCGCCGGCAGTGAACGACAGGATCAGATGCTTGCCTTTTAGTTTGTCACCGGTGCTGCCATGCGAGAATCCGTGTGTGAAGGTCTCCTCCATCCAACGTTCCAAAAGGGAGGGGGCACTGTACCAGAATATCGGGAACTGAAGCACCACCACGTCCGCCCATACCAGATTGGCCTGCTCCTTTTCCACATCGATCCGAAAATCGGGATAAAGCTCATCGAGCTTCACAATCCGCGCTTCCGGCAGGTGCCGGGCAACTGTATCAAGGATGGTATGGTTCGCTACTGAATGTGCCAAGTCCGTATGGCCACTCACAATAAGTACATGTTTCATTGTTTCTGTTTTTATATATAAGACAGGCATCAGCCTGACATGAAGCCACTGCTTGCCGGATGCTCCCACGCCCGCCCCGCCCTGTCCCTGGCTTCTGCCGGACAATCAGGGTGCGGAGATTCCGCTCCCCGAAAGAAGCGAATGCCCGTCTGGACGCGATCACAGGCAAAGTTCTAAAATAAAGACAATTTCTGCAAGAGCTCACACAACACAGAGCGGCGAAAATCAGCCAGAGGCATTGAAGTACAATCATCTCCGACTTTCGTGAGGACAATCCTTTCACAGATCTGCCGCCCTTCCGTCTTGCATCTACTTATGCTAAAGCGCAAGGACGCTTCTAATCCGTAGCATCCTCGCGCTTTAGTTCCATATCGCCCACAGTTTGCGGACGATTGCGGTTCTTATTCGCAAGCGGCCTTAATCGTCCGACCGTCCGCCAAACGAAGCACGTACACGCCCGGCGCAAGCTGATAGCTCCACTGGCTGTAGGTAGTTTGGCGAACCAAGCGTCCGTCAAGCGCATAGACCGTCACTTGGGACGTGGGCAGAAGAGCTTCCGTCTGTGCAATGCCCGTGGAAGCCCCACCCATGAACTTGAACGAGATCAATCCGCTCTTCTCGGCTATGTCCGTAATGGGCTTTCCAAGATACTTGCGCCCGTCCGAATTGCTGTTGTACAGTGTGGCGGCCGGCTTGCTGTCATCCGTCAGTTCCGTATTGCGGGAAGTTCCGGGATACGGGTCGCCGGCACGGCTGGCCATCGTCTTCCGGTTGTCCGCCGGCACCACAGCACAGCCCTCCTTATTGTAGCGGCTGTTCACTGTATTGCTGCGCCAGGCACTGGCCTCGTAGTTCACGTGCGTCACGATCATGCCGTGTCCGGGAGCCTGCGCGTCCCAGCCTGTCTTCTGCCTGTTCTCCAACATGTAATACTCGTCCTTGTGGGCATCATTGTAGATGATATAGGCTTCCGGGGATTCTGTCAACGCCTTCATTCCCTCTACAGTAGTGGGTTCCGTCAGTACGGTCGGCTCCAGCCATCCGCTCACCATGCGCTCGTAGGAAGTATAGCCTACCGGCACGAAGCCGTCACCGGCATAGCAGCCTATATCCATGATGCTCCAAAAGTTCATGCCATAATTGTTATAGGTACCGGAAGTGTCGTAGAAGTCGGGCAGTCCCAGACAATGTGAGAACTCATGGCAGGGTGTGCCCACACCGTCCATACGCGTACCGGAAGTGCCATACAGCTCAGAGCTACAGCCATACGTATTGATGCGGACACCATCGAGCACCAAATCGTAACCGCCCGAATACAGGGTCCACTCATGCGGCCATATCGTATTGTCCTCCGCGCCGGCCGCCTCACTGTAACCTGCATAAATCAGATAGACCTGATCTACCTCTCCATCGCCGTTCCAGTCATAGTCCGCAAAGTTGACCTGACTGTCCGCCAGCTTACAAGCCTCGTGAACCATACCCGCTGGGTCGGTGTCATTGCCCCAAGTATCATTTCCGCCGTAAGCCGCCATATTCTTCGATACGGTCACAGGCCCCACCACGTCAAAGGTCAAATCGAACTTGCCATAACTCTGGGCATAAAAATAGTCATGTACGCTGCCGCCATTGCCGTTCTCAGCATAGCCCTCCTTGTTCATCATGTCATCAAAAGCCTGCCGCGTGCTGGTGCTGCTGAACTTCTTGTCCTTGAAGTTCACTAATATCACCAAGCCCTTGCGCTCGCCAGTAACGCCGGTCACATCGCCCACGCGTGCAGGACTCTTCAACCGGCGCGCCTGTGCGGCCTCAGCACGCTGACGCGCACGAACCTGCATGCGCTCTGAAGCCAAACGGGATACGCCCTCCATACTCGCGGCATCCGTCTGTAGCAAGGAGACCTCTGCGTCTGTACGCACGTCCGCCTCATGGGCCAGCACGGCGCTCGACTTCAACCTGCCGTCTTCGCACAACGCGTAATAAAACGCCCCGTCGGTCTGGCGTACCAAGGGGACGCCATCGAGGCTTTGATAGAAATGAAAACTCTCGTCTCCCCGGAGCAGGACCGTGATCTTTGTTCCGTCGGGCTGTGTGAATACGCGGGCCACGGGACGGGCAGGAACCGCCTGCGCCCCTATGGCCAAGCCGGCGCATAAAGCCAATGTGTAAAATTTCTTCAGCATCTGCGTTTTTTTTGCTTTTACTTGAACTGTCGCCGCCATACCTGCGTCTATGCAAAGTGTAACGACAAACGCGACAAAAATACTTATTTTTCTGATTGCGCTCCCTGTTATGTGCGCTTTTATATGATAATCTAACCTTTTTATGCTCATCCGCACATTTTGGGCAGATCGATCGCAAGCCGCCCCACATCCACTGTCCCAAAAACATACGGGACATGCCTCCTTCCGACGGACTGTCACATTTAATTATCCTTAATTAATCGATGTGCAAGGTACTTTGTTTTGCATAGTACCAAAACTATACATACTTTTGCCATGACTAACAGCGGAATGACCTGCAAGCGCCCCTCCCCACGGGTCCGGAAGCGTGGAAAGAGGCGGAAACCCGTATCCGCACGAAAGAATCAACAGGATGAAAGCAGACACCCCCAACCCACACCAGCCGCCCAAGCCGACTGACAGCTATATGTCTCCGCAAAGTCTGGAACTGGTAAACAAGAGCAAATCACAGATGCGCAAAGGGATGCTTGAATATTGCGTATTGCTATTGCTGAGCAGAGAGGCAAGTTACGCCAACGACATCATCATCCGGCTGCGTGAGGCAGAGCTGATCGTGGTAGAGGGAACACTCTACCCTCTACTCACACGCCTCAAGAAGGACGAACTGCTGTCGTACCAATGGCGAGAATCCACCCAAGGCCCGCCACGCAAATATTACGAGCTGACTGAGACCGGAAGGCTGTTCCTACAGGGACTGGACGCCGCATGGAATGAACTGGCACGGACTGTAAGCCTGCTCAAAGGCATCGCTCCACAACTGCCTCCCCCACCAACGCCCCTGCAACCCTAACAAAACCCTCCCTCTAACCCCACAACATTACCGCATTATGAAAAAGAATATAACCATCAATCTTTTCGGCCAACTATACGCGATAGACGAGGATGCCTGCAATCTGTTAGAGCAATACCTCGACAACATGAAACGCTACTTTGCCCAACGCGACGGCGGCGATGAGATCGCTGACGACATCGAGCACCGCGCTGCCGAGCTGATAGCTGACCTAAAGGCACAAGGCGTAGAGGCCATCAACATAGAACACGTGCAAGACATCATACACCGTATCGGCAACCCGGAACAGATGGACGACCCGGAAGCATCTCAAAATGAGAATGCCGAAAGCGGAAGCGGCCAACAACCTCCCGAACCACCCCAGCCAGACCAGACGGAAGAAGCTTCTTCCTGGTTCTCGCGGCGAAAGCTCTACCGCGATCCGGATGACAAGATGCTCGGCGGTCTGATGTCCGGCCTGTGCAAATACTTCGGCGGCACCGATCCGCTTCCATGGCGTATCATCATGGTAGTTCTGGCCTTCGCCAGTTTCAGTACGCTGGGCATACTCTACCTAATCGGGTGGATGATCGTGCCCGAAGCGCGTACCTCCGAAGAGCGGCTGCGCATGCAGGGAAAACCCGTCAATGCCGCCACGCTGAGCGAAGAGGTGGTAAACCGCGCCAACCAGACTTCTGCCTACCTGCGCTCGCCACAGTTTCAGGGAGAGGCCAAGGGGTGTCTCAACACCTTGCTGTCCGTCATCCTATGGGCCTTGAAATTGCTGGTACTGTTCAGTCTCAGCATGGGGCTGCTCGTACTGTGCTCATTCACCGGCCTTCTGGCCTACGGCACTTTTGGCGGCATACGCCGGCTGGTCGAGAACGGCATTTTCAATGAAGACGCAGCCGCCATGCTACAGACCCATCCGGGCATTGGCTGGATGTTTTGGGGTATCGCGCTGAGCACATTCATCTGCGCAGGTATCATCATCTATTCCCTCATCCGCTCGTTCATACGCCGGTCAGACGACAAGCGGCTCTCCGTAGGCACCCGCATGACACTCATCATCATCGCCATGCTCAGCGGCGCCACCGCCATCACACTCACATCGCTGGCCTGCATCAGCATCAAGCACTGGGATGAGCAATGGGAACGGGAGCAAAACACCCGCAACGGGTACTACATGAACTCCCATGACCGCAACGAGCTGCTTGACAACGGATGGGAGGTCAAACTTTATGAAAACTGCAATACGAACGGGCACTTGTACGTAGGCGCCCCTTCCTTTATCAGTTCTGAAGACCACTCCACCGACTACATGGACTTCGAAAGCGATGACAATCAAACGATGCGGGCGCAACTGGAACGGACGCAGTTGCTCGGCCCCGGCTGGTATCACCTCGAAGCCATCGGTTTCGCCAAGGGACGCCCTGCCTACGTATATGCCAAGCCTGACAGCGAACACACAGTCGCCGCCCTCATTCCTGTCAATGACAGCCAAGGCTACGGCAATATGATCCGTATGGGGCTGGCTCAAATCAACGCAACCGACTACTTTGGCGGAGCGCTCAACGACAGTATCTGGGCAGAAGTCACTCAGAAAGCGATCAGAAAATGGAATTTCGCCAAAAGCGAAAGCTTCTATTTTGCCGGTGGAGCGCTCACCGTGGGGGTTACAAATGTCCCCAGTCTGGCCAGCCAGCACGTATCAGGCCCGTACGCGCGGCATTTCGGCTTGTATGACCTACGCGCCGTCCCGGACACGATCCATACCACCGCCCATGCCAACCGATGAGCCGTGCGCCTGAAGCACCACATGTCCCAAGACTCACCTGAATCTCCTCTTATCTGAACAACAAAACCACAGCCCCCGCTACCGGCAAAAGTCCGGTAGCGGGGGCTGTGAGCACGTATTTTGAAGTCACCTCCTACGATGCTGTACATTCTTGATCACATACGTTACCACTCCCCAGACCCTGAAGCGGTCGCTTTCCTCTACCAGAATGGGGCTATAGGCATCATTGGCCGGATGAAGCTCCACATGATCCGGAAAGATGCGGAGCTGCTTGACAGTAAACTCACCATCCAGCACACATACGGCAATACACCCATCCTTCGGGTCAATGCTCTTGTCCACTACCAGCAAGTCACCCTCGCAAAGATCCGCATCGACCATGGAGTCTCCCGCCACACGGGCATAAAAGGTACTCTCGGGATGCAGTATCAGCTCATGGTTCAAGTCTATAGCCCGCTCCATGCAATTCTGCGCAGGAGAGGGGAATCCGGCACGTATCCCTTCATCGGCAAAAGGCAGCTCCAGCGAACCTTCACAGTCATATGGCGATATTTGCAATGTTTCCATCTTGAGAATTTCTGAATATAAAGACGGTGCCGGACAGACGCAGCCCCATGCGCAGGGAATGCCGGTCCGCCACCTTCCGTGTGCAAAGATAGTGCAAGCTGAGCGCAATGAAGCTCGCTTCAATTGCCGAAGCGCAGCCTGTCTTCTATAAAGATAGTGCAAGCTGAGCGCAATGAAGCTTGCTTCAATTGCCGAAGCGCAGCCTGTCTTCTATAAAGATAGTGCAGAGGGGCTCTCAGACCATACGCCAAGACCCGACACCGATCCATCCACATACGACTTGTCCTCGCTATATGCCTCCCTCTACTCCCCCAACCTCAGTATGCCCTCATCTTGCTATACCCGCCTCTAAATGTGCCTTGCCGTCAACTGGCACAGGCGTTGGTATTTTCCACTTTTGCCCACCATTTCCCGAAACGGCAACACAATAAAAGCTAACTTTGCAATGGCTAAGCCGAACCAAGACGGGAGTGCCGCATGCCGCGTTCCACGGCTTCCGAAAAAACTGCCGCCCTCCATTCATATACCCCATTTATGACACAAACCGCCAACCAATTCAGCGTACTGGCCGAAAAGCCCGTAGGCACCCTCCTCGTCCAATACGCCATACCCGCCATCGTGGCGATGGCAGCCTCATCTGTCTACAACATCATTGACGGCATATTCATCGGACAAGGCGTAGGCCCCGAAGCTATCATGGGACTGGCACTGACCAATCCGCTCATGTCACTTACGGCGGCTTTTGGTGCCATGGTCGGCGTAGGTGCGGCTACGCTGATGAGTGTCAAGCTGGGACAGAAGGATTATGCGACTGCCAAGAGCATTCTGGGCAATGTGCTGATCATGAATGTGTCCATGGGACTTATGCTGGGACTGGGACTGCTGCTTTTCATCAATCCCATCCTGCGGTTCTTCGGAGCGAGCGACGCGACACTTCCTTACGCCCGCGATTTCATGACCGTCATCCTGCTGGGCAACGTGGTGACACACCTTTATCTGGGTCTCAACGCCATGCTGCGCTCCACCAACCGCCCGCAGAAGGCCATGTACGCCACATTCGGCACCGTCATACTTAACTGTAGCCTGGCGCCCTTGTTCATCTTTGTTCTGAACTGGGGGATTATCGGAGCTGCCTGCGCCACCATATCCGCCCAACTGATCATGCTGATGTGGCAGCTGCACCTGTTCTCCAACAAGAACGACCTGATACACCTAAGCCGTTCTATCATACGCCTGAAGTTGCGCATCGTCAAAGAGTCCCTGCTCGTTGGCTTGCCACAGTTTTTGATCAATCTGTGCGCCTGCATGGTCGCCGCAGCCATGACCCGCAGCCTCACCACGTACGGTGGCGATGTGGCGGTCGGCGCCTTCGGCATCAGCAACCGTCTGATACTCTTTGTCGTTATGATTGCCATAGGTCTGAACCAAGGCATGCAGCCCATCGCGGGCTACAATTTCGGCGCGCGGCGCTATGACCGCGTCATCGGAGTACTGAAGCGCGCCTTGGTGGCAGGAAGCTGTATCACACTGACCGGCTTCGTCATCGGCACGTTCTTCGCGCATCCGTTCGCCGCACTGTTTGCCAAAGACTCCCCCCAACTGATTGATATGGCGGCCCATGCACTCAACTGCATGGTCATGATGTTTCCCATCATCGGCATACAGATCGTTTCCACAGCCTTCTTCCAAAGCATCGGCTACGCAGGCACCAGCATCTTTCTCTCGCTCACGCGCCAGCTCATCTTCCTGGTGCCGGCCATCTTCATACTGCCCCATATCTACGCTGATCCACTCGAGGGCTTGTGGCACGCATCACCTACAGCCGATGCCCTGGCTTCGATACTGGCCGTCACCATGCTTGTCCGGCAGATCCGAAAATTCAAGAAAATGCAACAGACGGTCGGCTGACCTTCTGTCAGCATACGCACATCCTCACCTTTTAATACCCTCTACTCATGAAACCATTCGTTATCAACATAGGACGCTCACTCGGCAGCGGCGGGCGAGCCATCGGCCGCATATTGGCCCAGGAGCTGGACATGGCCTATTATGACCGCGAGATATTGCTACTTGCCGCGAAGGAGAGCGGCTTATGTGCAGAAGTGTTCGAGAGAAGCGATGAGCGAAACAGCTTCATGCGGACTCTTGGCAACATCATTCCTTTCGTAGGCGGCAACAACATGTTTTTCCCCAACGAATTATCGGAAGAGAACCTGTTCCGCATGCAAAGCGAGGCCATACGCAAAGCGGCGAAAGAAAAGTCGTGTATCTTCATAGGCCGCTGCGCCGACTATGTGCTGCGCGACTATGAGAGATGCGTCAACGTGTTCATCACAGCAGACATGGAGGACCGCATCGCCAACGTATGCCGCATGGCTGACTGCGACAAGTCCAAAGCCCGCGAACTGATAGAAAAGGGAGATGCGCAACGCGCGGACTTCTACAACTTCTACAGCTCCGGCATCTGGGGAGCAGCCTCCACTTATCACCTCTGTGTGAACTCTTCCGTATTGGGCTTCGAGGACACTGCCCAGCTCATCAAGAAATTTGCCTCCGCCAAGCTCAAGCTTGGACAAGCGTGAGTGTCTGAAGAAAAAATCCCCTTCCATGTCCATCAGATATTGGTTTCTCGCTGCCCGCCCGAAGACACTTGCCGCAGCGCTTATCCCCGTGGGCACCGCCACCGCACTCTGCTACAGCGAAGGACACGGGCGTTGGCAGCCCGCCCTGCTCTGTGCTCTCTTCGCCGCGCTCATGCAGGTCGCGGCCAACTTCATCAACGACCTTTTCGATTTTCTGAAAGGAACAGACAAACCAGACAGGCTCGGTCCGGAACGCGCCTGCGCACAGGGCTGGATAAGTCCGCAGGCCATGAAACGCGGCATCGCTATCGTCCTGATACTGGCTATCACGGTCGGGTGCGCACTCCTTCCCTACGGCGGAGCCGTACTTCTCGGCATCGGAGTGGCATGTGTCGTCTTCGCCTTTCTGTACACAACCCTGTTGTCCTACATGGGCTGCGGCGATGTGCTGGTATGGGTATTTTTCGGACTGGTGCCCGTCTGTGGCACTTATTACGTGCAGGCGTTACAGCTCAGCCCCTCGGTCTGGTGGCTGGCAACGGGCATTGGTCTCGTAGCAGACACCTTGCTGGTACTCAACAATTACCGCGACCGTGAGCAGGACGCGGCAAGCGGAAAAAGCACGCTCGTTGTAGTGCTGGGTGAGCGTTTCGGCTCACTTTTCTACCTGCTGCAAGGCGTGGCAGGCTGCATTTGCGTGGCGATGACTGCCCTCTACGGACATATCTGGGCGGCTGTCCTCCCCTTGCTGTACCTTGTTCCCCACCTCCTCACCTGGCGCAGCATGGTACGCATACACAGCGGACGGACACTAAACAGCATCTTAGGACGAACTTCAGCCAATATGCTACTGTTCGCCCTGCTGACAGCCATCGCCCTGCTGATCGGCTGAAAGTTCTCCTCCCACAAAACCAGAATCGTCTGTCACGATGGTAACAGAAGCGTGACAGATATTCCTTCAAAAATATGCCGTGTGGAAAGACACTAAGTCCAAACGCCTTAAAGAATGAATCCGTACGCTCAACCCTACCCAAGAGGACTGAGCAGCAAGCATAGGAATAGCCTAAGAAGACTACGGATGGATTCCCACATTACAGCCTAAATAAGTAAATAGCCATAGGATTAGAAGGTAAATCTTCGATGTTTTTGACGGGTAACATTGGCAAACGCCGATATTACCCGTTTTCTTTTCACACTTTTAGAAAAGCAGACCCCATTGCTATTTTAATAAAATTATACCTTTGCAGCCCACATCAGGCAAGCCGCGTAAGGCTCAACAAGCGTACCGTATCCCAGACAGATGCGCCTGCCTCCATTACACCGCGCCTGCCGTCACCGACCCCAAGAATTATCATGCGTTACCTACACTTTGCCCCCCAACTCTTCACCGAACTCCGACATTACAACAGGCAGAAACTGGCCGCAGACCTCATGGCCGGACTCATTGTGGGCATCGTAGCCCTGCCTTTGGCCATCGCCTTTGGCATAGCCAGCGGTGTCTCGCCCTCACAAGGCATACTGACAGCCATCATCGGTGGATTCCTCGTTTCTGCACTGGGCGGCAGCCGCGTGCAGATAGGCGGGCCGACCGGCGCATTCATCGTGATTATCTACGGCATCGTGAGCAATCCACAACTCGGATTGTCAGGACTGATGGTAGCAACCATGCTGGCAGGCGTATTTTTGATTCTTTTGGGTGTCTGCCGGCTGGGCACCATCATCAAGTTCATTCCATATCCGATTGTCGTGGGCTTTACGAGCGGCATTGCCGTTACCATCTTCACCACACAGATCAAAGACCTGCTCGGCCTGCAGATAGAAGGCGCTCTGCCCGCCGATTTCGTAGAGAAATGGATGGTTTATTTCCGCCATTTCGGTACAGCCGACCTGCTGACCAGCGCCATCGGACTGTTGAGTATCGCTGTTATACAGCTCACGCCCAAAGTTTCCAAAAAGATCCCCGGCTCACTCGTCGCCATCATTGTGATGACCATAGCCGTATATCTAATTAATGCCCACAGCGGACTCCATGTCACGACCATCGGCGACCAGTTCGGCGAAATCAAAGCTGCCATCCCGTCGCTTCAAGTGCCCGACCTCACCTGGGAGGGGGTCAAAAGTCTCCTGCCTACCGCCATGGTCATAGCTGTACTGGGCGCAATAGAGTCCCTGCTCTCCGCCACTGTTGCGGACGGCGTGTGCGGAGACCATCACAATTCCAACCAAGAGCTTATCGGACAGGGAGTGGCCAACATCTGCACACCACTATTCGGCGGCATTCCCTGTACAGGAGCCATCGCCCGAACGATGACCAACATCAACAACGGCGGACGAACGCCGGTGGCGGGCATCATACACGCTGCGGTCCTGCTGGTCATCTTCCTCGTACTCATGCCTTTTGCAGCCTACATACCCATGTCCTGTCTCGCCGGTGTATTGGTGGTGGTAGCATACAACATGAGCGGCTGGCGCACCTTCATACAACTGATGAAGAATCCTCCAAGCGACATCATCGTACTTTTCATCACTTTTTTGCTCACGGTCATCTTCGACCTCACCATCGCCATCGAAGTGGGGCTGCTCATAGCCTGCCTGCTCTTCATGCGCCGAATGGCGGAAACCACACAAATCAAAGTGATCGCAGACGAAATCGACCCCAATGAAGAGACAGACGCTATAGTGCATGAGGAGCACCTGACCATACCTGATGGTGTCGAAGTCTATGAGATAAACGGCCCGTACTTCTTTGGAATCGCCAATAAGTTTGAGGAACTGATGACAGCGTTCGATGATCACCCCAAGGTGCGCGTGATACGCATGCGCCGTGTGCCCTTTATAGACTCAACCGGCATA
>Cebus_capucinus_imitator_PRJNA485217_SSR118__coassemble_156_pt1 | contig 34552 bp, 29 predicted proteins | sample Cebus_capucinus_imitator_PRJNA485217_SSR118__metabat2_low_PE_012 | metagenome-assembled genome bin Cebus_capucinus_imitator_PRJNA485217_SSR118
TGCGGATATGTGTCGGGCAATAGTTGTATGCGATAGGAGCTGAATTCTGCTTTTGATAGAAATGGAGCGAATCTTTTGATTAAGGCCCTATTCTGCCTTTCTATGACAATCACCACTTTTTCTATCTGCATCAGCGATCTCACGATCTCCGCCCCTCTCAGCACCGCCTCCGTGCGTTCCTCCATCAAGACATAGTCTGCACTCAGATAGGGTTCGCACTCCGTACCATTCAGAATCAAAGTCTTTATTTTACCGCGGCAGCTCAAATCATATTTCAAGGCGGTAGGAAACTGTGCGCCTCCCTCCCCCACCACACCTGCCGTGGCAATACGATCAAGAACAGACATATCCCCCCATCTCGCAACAGGATCTGACACCTCATTCCGAAAATCATTTTGAATGGAAATGGCCTGTACCTGACTGCCGCCGGCCAAGGTCACATCTTCTATGCCAAGAACCGTACCCGATACCGGAGCATGTACGTTGGCGGAGCAACCCGACGCGGCCTGCCCGATCAACTGATATTGGCTGACATGTTCTCCTTCATGCACCACAGCACGTGCCGGACTGCCGATATGCTGCTGCAGGGGCACATATAAGACAGCTGCATCAGGGATAGGTTGTATGCCTGCCGTTTTTGTCCTGTTTTTATTAGATGATATATGTAACATTGCCTTCTTGTCGTTTAAGCTAAGTATACGGGAAATTCGCGAGTATGGACGATCTGTCCATCCCCATCCATCAAGAATCCCTCAATGGCCATTTGTTCTTGCAGTCTCGCCATCGTGGGAATAAAAGCCTCCAAACCCAACAAAAAAAGTCCCGTAGAGAGAATGTCCCCATCCATACAGTTATCCGTTACAATGCCCACCATCCTATTGGCGGACGGGAAACCCGTAAGCGGATTGAGAATATGGCCATATTTCCGACCGTCTATTGTGACATAGGTCTCACGCTGTGAGGAGGTAGTATAGCATTTATTAGAGAGACGCAGTTTGTAGAGCAAGCCATTTCCTGCCGGCTCCCGCACATTGACGGTCCACGCAGGATGCAACTCATCATTTACAGCGCAGATGGTGCTGCCGCCGGCATTGATTACCGCATCTTCGATCCCCATCTCTCCCAACTCTGCCATCAGCCTGTCCACGGCGTAGGCTTTCAAGAAAGAACCGGTAATGATCTCCTGCCCCTGACCGATACGAACGCGATTACCGTCTATTTCAATGCGTCTGTAATCTATCCGGCGCTTGGTGGCTTCCACAGCGTCCGAGTCTGGTATATGGCATACCTCTTCCTTGTAGAAACCCCATAACCGTATAAGTGGCATAATGGTGATGTCGAATGCTCCATGGAAAAAGTCCGACCAGCGCATGACCCGGCGTAATAAACTGACCGTCACGTCATCCACTTCTACGAAACAGCCCGCATGTCGGTTGATCTGATCCACATACGAACCGGCCCGGTAGGAATTATAGCACCTGTCCACCTCCTCCATCAGACTAAAGAGATGGTCGAAACACGAATCCGCGCAGAAGAGCGGCAGCTTCAATTTGACATGTGCATGAAAAAGAAACCGCGTCTGGGCTTTATACAACAAATCCATATCTCAGAGAACATTCTATTTAGTTCCCGAAGCCTCTTCCGCCTTTTCCTCTGGCTCTACGACCGTCTCTTTCTGCTCAACTTTTGGTTCTGCATGCTGACTGGCTTCCGGTTTGACAGATTTCACCGAAGAGCCGGCTGTATCACTACGACGCTTTTTCCGGGCAGCTGCTTGCGGTGTCTTCTTCAAGCTGTCACCTACAGCCTTCATCGCAGGAGCCGAATTGGAGACGGAATCCCCTTCCGCCGTCTTCTTCAACATCGGAGACTGGCGCTTAACAGTCCTTTTCTTCTCATTATTGGAGGCATTCGTCTGAAATCCCCAGACAACGAGCACTATTCCCAACAAAAAGAGCACCACACTCTTTAACCAATACCATATTCTCTGCATATTCCACTTTCTATATCAAAAATCCTCTGTATCCTATTCTTTTTCCCACATGTTGACGATACGGCCGATAAACATACGATGCGTTTCTTGGGGAGCGTCTGAATACATGGCCTTCCCCTTGTCAAACAGTCTCGTGCGGTCTATATCATCTGAATAGATCTTCTCACATTCTATGACCAGTCGGGCTTCTTTAAAAAAGGGATTTCCCAACTTCGTGAATTGAGGAGTCAGCCCCGTAGCCTTGACCTTATTCATATCGCGGCCCGAGTGGGTGCCTATGAACTTCACCTTGTCACGGTACGCCTCATCAAAAGAATTGAGTACGAAATATTTTCCTTCATCAATAAAAGGATAGGTATACCTGCTGTTACGAATATAAATTGTCACTACAGGCTCATTCCATACATAGCCCAGCGCCCCCCAGCTGATTGTCATCTCATTGAACTTAGCGGAATCTCCCGCAGAAACGACAAACCATTTATCACCAAAGAGGCTTACAGGATTCTCCGACAGCGTTCTGGGGTCTATGGGGCGAAGACGGGGAACGTCATCTCGTGAAGTAACGGCATCCATGCGGGCTTTTCCACTCATACATGGGGTGTTCGCCGAAAAGGCCAGCATAGCCCACATTACACTTTTCCAGAAAAGGGCTTCCATGTCTCACCCATCATTTTACACGCCCCACAGCTTGAACCAACACGACTGTCTGCTGCGGTTGCAACTTCAACACCTTTGCAAGCCCACGTCCATCGAAGGAAGCCCTGACAACGGTACCCAGCCCCTTGGATGCAGCATAGAGGTATACATTTTGCGAGATAAAACCCACATCCATCAACATACCCTCGCGACCTGCCTTGCTTTTGGACACATTCCCTACATACACCAGATGTACGGGTACGTCATTTACATAGGGCTGCTTCTGGTTAGCCAGTAAATCCCGGTATGTCCCGTCAGCAACCTTTTGTAAAGCATTGCCCCTCGCATCATAAAGATAAGCTCCCTTATTGAGCAGTGCGTAAACGCTGAACTCCTGTGAATCATTGGCTGAAGGTACAGTCCGCTTATCCACACGGTTAAAACCATAGGCTGACCATAGTAGATCTGACAAAGTCTGTAAATCCAAATCCTCATTGACATAGCCGTCCCGGGTGGACTTTCTCTCATTCAAAACTTCCATCAAGGGCTTCCCCCCTGTTTTTGAAGGTGCAGGGAGTTCGATGGTCTGTGCGAAAGCACTGCCCATAAACAATGTCGCACCGAATGCAGCTAACGCTACTCTTGTCATCATATTCATAACTTCATTTTTTAATCTTAGGCTGCTCCCTTTCACTTGACTGGGAGAGTTTCCGCAAAACGGCAATATCCGCTCTCGTCTGCGATTGATTGGCAAAATTCGGCATCTTCCAGCCAATCTCTTTGTACAACGCTTGGAATGAATTGTACTTTTCAAGGTTTGCTTCCCCTGCACCTCGGCAATTACCCCAAGCAAGCTTGGCTCATTGCCCTCGGTTTGCACTATCTTTGCATACATGGAAGAGGCTGAGGCTTAACATCACATTCAAGCAAACTTGATACCCCGAATTTGACTTATCCCATCTCGCCCGAAATCAGCCATTCTATTTTGCGATAAAGTTATATTATATATAAAGGACACCCCCATAGGATACAGGATGTTCTGCCCCAAGATTTGCCAGCCAATGAAGATTCTAAACCTCTATCAGCCATACAGCATAGAACGCGTATGCAAAAATGCTGGGCAAAGCTCCCTGCCCGTCTACAAAAACACCTTTTTTGAGATGATCTTCGTGATGGAAGGGAAAGGTGTCCAGTATATCAACGACCTTAGCCTTCCATATACGGAGGACAAGTTGTTTCTCACATTCCCACAGGACACTTACGGCTTTGATGTCGAAGAGCCCACCACATTTTTCATTCTTCGCTTCAACAGCAGTTTCATCCAGGCGCATCACGATATATGGTGCGAGAAATTGCAATATATCTTCCAACGCCACAACCACCTTCCCGGGTGCATCCTAAAGAACGTGGCGGACAAGCCGCTTATCCGGTCTTTGGCTGAGGCCTTGCTGCGTGAGCAAGAATATGAACGGCCACACAAGGAAGAGGTGACGGAACAGTTAGTCTGCTCCATGATTGCCGTCGCCGCACGCAACATCGAACTGATGAACATCCCCTCTACCGACTTTACCCCTGTCAACGGAATCGCTCAGATATTGGACTACATTCATCAAAACATATCACGCCCGGAGAAATTGAAAGTATCCGTCATGGCCCTACACTTCAACATCTCCGAAACCTACTTCTGTGAATACTTCAAGAAACGGACAGGCAACAGCCCGATACAATACATCGCAGCCTACAAACTGAGACTAATAGAACGGCAGCTACAGTTCAGCGACCAGAGAATCAACGAAATGGCACAAGATCTGGGCTTCAACGACACAAGCCATTTTAACCATTTCTTTAAAAAACACAAAGGCATCCCCCCCTTAAAATACAGGGAAGAAGCCAGAAATTCCACCCGACAAGACGAGCTTTAAGGCTATCGCTCTCTATGCGTAGGTCTTACCTTATAAGCAGCCCCCATTCAAGACCGCAGGACAGAAACTCTCCACGCCCCGTACATTCTGACAGCAAAATGCAAACGCGCTCCATTGTATGCCGCCAGACTTCATCCGCGTAACAAAAAACAGCAAAGTTTGGACGAAGATGAAGAATCATATATCTTTGCATAAGATAGGCTGCGTCTCAGCATTTCAAGCAAGCTTGACTGCATTCGACTTGCACTATCTTTGCATAAGATAGGCTGCGTCTCAGCATTCCAAGCAAGCTTGACTGCATTCGACTTGCACTATCTTTGCAGAAGACAGGCTGCATCCCAGCATTTCAAGTAAGCTTGATTTCATTCGCTTCGTACCATCCTGACACCAGAGGTGTATGCGTATCGTTGTGCATACACCCACAGAAACAAACGTACATCAGCAAAACACAAACACATGGCAAAAAATACGGAAGACAACGCCGGCTCAGCAGGAGACAAGCTCAAGGCACTGCAAGCCGCGATGGCGAAAATAGAGAAAGACTTCGGAAAAGGCTCCATCATGAAGATGGGAGACCAGCAAATCGAAGATGTAGAGGTAATACCGACGGGAAGTCTGGCACTCGATGCCGCACTGGGCGTCGGCGGTTATCCCAAAGGACGCATCATCGAAATATACGGTCCCGAGTCCTCCGGCAAGACAACCCTGGCCATCCACGCCATTGCCGAAGCGCAAAAGCAGGGAGGCATTGCCGCCTTTATTGATGCCGAGCATGCGTTTGACCGCTTCTACGCCGCCAAGTTGGGGGTCAATGTAGATGAATTGCTTATATCCCAACCCGACAACGGGGAACAGGCGCTTGACATAGCGGACCAGCTCATACGCTCCTCGGCCATTGACATCATTGTCATCGACTCCGTGGCAGCCCTGACCCCCAAGGCTGAAATCGAAGGTGACATGGGTGAGAACAAAGTCGGTTTACAGGCACGCCTAATGAGCCAAGCCCTGCGCAAACTGACCTCAACCATCAGCAAGACCAACACCACCTGCATCTTTATCAACCAGCTCCGTGAGAAAATCGGTGTCATGTTTGGCAATCCCGAAACAACGACCGGCGGCAACGCACTGAAATTCTATGCCTCTGTACGTCTGGACATCCGCCGCATTGCGACACTCAAGGACGGAGACACTCCCGTGGGCAATCAGGTGCGTGTGAAAATCGTGAAGAACAAAGTCGCCCCACCATTCCGAAAGGCCGAATTTGAGATAACCTTCGGCGAAGGCATCTCACATACCGGCGAAGTCGTTGATTTGGGCGTAGCACTGGGCATCATCAAAAAGTCAGGCTCCTGGTTCTCCTATGGAGAGACCCGCTTGGGACAAGGACGCGATGCGGTCAAAAAAGTCATTCGTGACAATCCGGAATTGACCGAAGAACTGGAGCAGAAAATCGCAGCGGGCCTAAAGGCCAGCAATGAGGAATAAGCCTCACTATATCCCTATTGCCGTGCAACCGGTATGCTTCGAGCTTGCTCTGAGCTTGAACATCCGGCTGCATTTTTCTTTTTAATCCTTTCGCCATGAAAAGCATATCACTGCTGTATCTGTTCGGATCAGCCTTTGCCACAACCTACGCCTTCGCCCAATCCTCCACCCGCCCCAACATTGTGCTCATCCTATGCGATGACATGGGATACGGTGATCTGGGATGCTATGGACAGCCTTATATATCCACGCCCAACATTGACCGGATGGCGGCGGAAGGCATGCGCTTCACACAAGCCTATTCCGGAAGCCCTGTCAGCGCACCTTCACGCGCCACGCTCATGACAGGACAGCACACCGGCCACACCCACGTACGCGGGAACAACGAATACTGGAAAGACCGCCCATTCGTCAAGTACGGCGTGACACAAGAACCGGACCGGGTGGGGCAAGAGCCTTATGACACTGCTCATGTCATTCTGCCTGAAATTATGAAGGCCAACGGATACACAACGGGCATGTTTGGCAAATGGGCCGGCGGTTATGAAGGATCTCCCTCAACGCCGGACAAGCGGGGAATAGATGAATACTACGGCTACATCTGCCAATACATGGCTCACCGCTATTTCCCGAACTTTCTCAACCGATACAGCAAGCGACGGGGAGACAAAGAGGTGATACGCATAGAAATGACGGAAAACACGCGATTCGGTGACGGGCCGCAAGACCCGGACTACGCCCACCGCACGCAATACTCCGGCGACCTCATCCACCAGGAGGCCCTGCAATGGCTGGACTTGCAAACCAAAAACCAACCCTTCTGTGGAATATTCACCTATACGCTGCCGCACGCCGAACTTTACCAGCCCAACGATTCCATCCTTCAAAGTTACGAAGGACGCTTCTGCAATGACAAATCATGGGGCGGCGCAGGCAGATATCATGCCACCGACCATGTACACGCACAGTTCGCCGCCATGATCACCCGCCTCGACACCTATGTAGGAGAGATCCTGGCCAAGCTCAAACAAAAGGGGATGGACGAGAATACCATTGTCATCTTCACTTCCGACAACGGCCCGCACGAGGAAGGCGGCGCTGACCCTACATTCTTCGGACGCGACGGAAAGCTCAAGGGGCTCAAACGTTCCTGCCACGAAGGGGGCATCCGCGTTCCGTTTATCGTACGCTGGCCCGGGAAGGTCCAAGCGGGCACGGTAAACGACCACCAATTGGCCTTCTACGACATGATGCCGACTTACTGCGAGCTGATAGGACAAGAGGCATATGCGGCCAGCTTCTACAATAAATCCGTACAGCCCAAAGACTGGTTTGACGGCATCAGTTTTGCCCCCACCCTTTTGGGAAATGACAAAGAACAGGAACAGCACGAGTTCCTGTACTGGGAATTTCACGAAACGGACCAAATGGCCGTGCGCAAGGGGGACTGGAAACTATTTGTCAAACAAGGTAAATGCGAGCTGTACAACCTGGCCACCGATTTGCATGAAGACCATGACGTATCTGCCGAACACCCCGACATCGTGCGCCAGCTCAAGCAAATCATCGCCCAAGAACACACACCCTCTACCGTACCCCTGTTCAATGAGCTGACACTGCCGCAATAACGGAAAAAGCCTTCACGCCCCACTGCGACGACCACTCTAAAGTTTGTAGTGCCATGGCCCTCCTCCCTTCCGAAGTCCGCCCTCTGCCACACTCCCCCTTGAGGCAAGCGCCACTGCTCCCTTATGCCCTCTCACTGATTGCGGGCATCGCCGTGGCCTGGCAGTGGCGTGCTGCGGCTGCCGGCATTTTATGGTTGTCCGCTACCGGCATGGGAGCCATCCTGTCCCTGGCCCTCTACCTCCACTCCCGGCAGCGCAAAAGTCCCTGCGGCCTGCTGCGGGTCATCGGGCTTTCCACGATCGGACTGGCAGGAGCCACACTCGCGCAAACTGCTTACGAAAGCACCGTGACGGACTGGCCGGAAGGGAATCGCCTCTGGCAGATGGAAGTCCGTGAAGCGCACAAGTTCACTGACACCGGTACAAGCATCAACGCCAAGCTTATCAACGCTCCCCCCGGCCTGTTTGCCCGACAAGTGCGCATGCGCCTGCAAGGCGAACGGAGCAAGGGGCTGCAACCGGGTGACATCATAGCCTTCAAGGGAAAAATAGGCCGCGCCTGGCAGGCGGGAAATCCCGGCGACTTTGACTACCAGACTTACCTGACCGCACACGGCATCAGCGGAACGGCCTATGCCGCAGATAGTTCGTGGACATGGCTACGCTCCCAACATTCATCCGGTATCGGCATACGTCTGTTGCGCCTGAGGAAACAACTTACGGAACAATATGCCCGTCATCTCCAAGGGGAGCAGCTGGGCATCCTGTCCGCATTGACGCTTGGCGACAAGTCCCTTCTCGACACCGACACACGCCGTATCTTCTCCGATACCGGAACCAGTCACATCCTGGCTCTTTCGGGTCTTCACCTCGGCATTCTTTTCAGCCTTCTACAACTGACCCTGTTACGCTGGGTCAAGCGCCGCCCGCTGTATATAGCCGTCCACGTGGCCGCTCTTGCCGCCCTCTGGCTTTTCGTCGGACTGGCGGGCGCCCCACTTTCCCTACAACGCGCCGCCTGGATGTTCACCCTGCTGCAAGCTGGCACTTGCCTGCGCCGTTCATGGGGGGCAACACTTAACAACCTCTGCCTTGCCGCCATCATTCTGCTTCTGGCCTCTCCACTCTCCCTCTTGGATGTAGGATTCCAAATGTCCTTTATCTCCGTATTGGGAATCGTACTGATGGGGAATTATCTGTGGCAACGCTTTTCCCTTCCTGTATGGACGGAAGAGGGTATGTTCCCGCCACATTACGTTATATCACGAACGGCCCGCTTCCGGATACGGATCCGACAGGCGGTCCGGTTCGTACTACGCCTGACCTACCGTTTGCTGCGCTCTGTCGTATGGCCCTTCACAACCGTATCGCTCAGTGCCCAAGCCGCCACCGCCCCCTTTGTCATATATTATTTTCACAGCTTCCCGCTTTACGGTCTTTGGGCCAATTTTATCGTCATTCCCGCAGCCTATTGCCTGCTCGCCGGCGCCCTGCTGTTCTTCCTGATTCCCCTGTCTGCTATTCAAGAGGCCGTGGCCCGGCTATTGAGTGGCGTTCTGCACTTCATGACAGCCGGCATAGACAGCATCAGCCGATGGCCCTGTGCCTCCCTGTCGCTATACCCAACCCTTCCCACACTCATAGGAGGGGCTGTCCTGCCGTGTTTGGCATATGCCTTTTTCTGCCATCGGCTGCGCAAGCGCCGTCTGCGCCTTATCACGGCCTCTGTCTTGTTAATCGGTATCTGCGCGGCCTGTGAGATATACCGCCTGCGGCCGTCAAGAATAGAGCCACAGATTATCGTCTATTACACTCCACGCTCCACCACCCTTCACTTTATATCCTCCGCAGCACGTTCCTATCTATACAGCACGGCCGGCCCGGACTCCACCTGGACACAGCTTCAGTATGTAGAGCGCAATTTTTGGAATCCCCTGCATATGTCCCGTCCCCAACTGCTCACCGCCCGTGATGGCGGATATCCCGAACTTGTGAAACGGGGATGCCTTTTCCAGTTTGGGAAAAAGCGCGTGTACCTGCTCTGCCGGAATTTAAGCCACGCCCCATCTGGCCAGCCTCCCGTCTCCGTAGATCTGCTGGTCATCGGACGAGGGTGTTCCGATAACCTGCAAACAGCCCGCCGGGCCTTTGACGCACGGCAGGTCGTGCTTGACGGCACACTCAGCCCCTATTACCGCCAGAGGTGGACAACCGAATGCCACATGGCGGGACTGCCCTGCCATGATGTACGTACGCAAGGAGCATACATGCGAACCATTGAAAATAATAAGCCATGAAAAAACGATGCCTCTGCCTGTCTCTGCTTCTCTGTCTGCTCGCAGGGCCGTCAATGGCCCAACTGCCATCCGAACCGCTCCTTAGCTGGGACGACTTCGTACAGGAATACCTGGAAGACGACCTGTCCGAAACCTCCGCCCCCCTGACGGATGAGGAATTGGAATGGCTGGAAGGCATCGCACTCCATCCACTTCAAATCAACCGGATCTCCCGATCCGAGCTGTTGGCGCTGCCTTTCATGAATGAAGCTCAAGCAGACTCCATCGTAACCTATCGAACAGCCAGATACGGACTTCGCTCGTTGGGCGAACTGCAGCTCATCAGTGGCATTGACTACTATACACGGCGCTATCTGTCGCTCTTCGTCCGTTGCGACTCTCTGCCGGAAGCCCTCACAGGGACAGGAGAAAACGCAGTCCTTCAGCCTTCACTCGGGCACAAGCTCTCACGAGGCCGTCACGAACTGGAAACACGCGCCGACCTGCCACTCTACCGCCGCGACGGTTTCCGGACACCCGACAAGCCCACCCCGACCAATTACTATACGGGCAACGCCCTGCACCACCTGATACGCTATCGGTATGCCTACCAGCAGGAAGTGGCTTACGGGCTTACATTAGAAAAAGACGCGGGCGAGCCCGTCATGAAACAGGGCTTTGCCCCCTACGACTATTGGTCCGGCTTCGTCATGATCCGCCCGGCAAAGCGGGGCGTAGGCTTTGTGGCCGGCGACTACGAGATACGTGGGGGACGCGGACTGCTCTTCGGCAGGCAATTCTTTGCCGGAAGAGAACAGTTCGCCCAAGGCACGCGCCGAAGCGCCACCACCTTCCGCCCTCACAGTTCAACCGATGAAATCCGCTTTTTCAGGGGGGCGGCGGTCTCCTACAACTACCAAAACTGGCGCAGTATGGCCTTCGTGTCCTACCGCCGCTTGGATGCCCGCTTTGATGAAAGCGGCGACACCGTGCGCAGCCTGCCCGCCACCGGCCTGCACCGTACGGTCAGTGAGATTCGCCGCCGCCGCAATGCCGGCTGCCTCACGGCGGGCATGCACTTGGGATTTGAGAAACGACGCCTCAGCCTTTCCGCCGACGGCTATGTCGCCCGTTACGACCACACCGTATCTCCCGAAATCCGTTTCTACAACCGCCACTACTTCAGGGGACAAACAGCTGGCGGCGGCGCACTCAGCTACAGCTTCACACAAGGAAGCTGGACTGTACAAGGCGAGCGGGCCGCAGACCATCACCTGCATCTGAGCACGGAGCATTCAGTGAGTGTCACAGCGCTCAAACGAACGGTGATCAACCTGCAGGTACGCAGTTTTTCTCCCCGATTCGTCAGTCTGTACGGAGAAGCCCTGCAACAGGGCAGCCGGGTGGCCAACGAGCAGGGAGTGCTGGCAGGATGGCGCTACCGCCCACGCGGCAGTTGGGAATTGACGGGCTACATAGACCTCTTCAGATTTCCAGAACCTACCTACACGAGCGTCTTAGGGGGAGCCAAGGGACTGGAAGCACAGCTTCAGTGCAAATGGAGAATGACCGGAAACTGGCACCTCACCACACGCTATCGGATGAAGGTGCGCCAGCAAACCATCAGCGGATACCGCCAAATGGAATACAGGCAGAAACACAGACTGCGGCTGGCGGCCCAAAAGACATCCCGGCGCATAGACCTCTCCACACAGCTCGACGGCACTCTGTCGCTGCGCCAGACGGGCAAACGGGCATGGGGAGGAGCGGCTTCCGCCCGCTGTGCATGGAACGTATCTGACAGATTGAAGTTGAAGACTTTCGCGAGCATCTTTGCCACGGACGATTACGAGAGCGCCGTCTATGTCTATGAGCCACAACTGCCACGCGCAGCCTCATTCAAGGCCCTGACCTACCATGGCACGCGGGCCGTCGGCCTATGCGACTGGCAGGTACGCCGCCCGCTTTCGCTCGCCCTCCGCATTTCCTCTACCCGCTACTTCAACCGTTCCGTACAGTCGTCAGGCCCCGCTACCATCCGCTCCGCATGGAAGAACGACCTGGCACTCCAACTCCGCTGGAGTCCCCGCTGACCTCCCCAAAAGACACGAAGGAGGGAAACGAAACAGGATATTTTGCTAACTTCGCCCTCACGCAGGACCGCACAGCTTCTGTCCAAAATCCAAGCCGCGCCTTGCTGATACCGATATTTCCTCCAACAACCTCCATTCTTCAAGTAGCATTTATGTTTACTTTCAGACGATTCACCATCCATGACGAGCATTGCGCGATGAAAGTGGGCACCGATGGAGTGCTGCTGGGCGCCTGGGCCGGGATCGATGGCGCATGCCGTGTGCTGGACATCGGGTGCGGAAGCGGACTGATAGCCCTCATGGCGGCACAGCGCAACGCCTCCGCACAGGTCACCGGCGTGGAGATCGATGAAAATGCGGTCCGTGACGCCATAACGAACATACAGGCTTCACCCTTTGCAGACAGGGTGAGGGTCATCCATGCTGACATCCTGCAATTGGCAGGCTGCGATACTGACAGGACAGGCGGACATGCCGCTTTCGACTGTCTGCTGGCCAATCCGCCCTACCACGAAGAAGAGCTGCTGCCGCCATCAGCGGCGCGTGCCGCCGCCCGACATACATCGGGGGGACTCACCTTCTCCGCCCTGCTGGAGACTGCCACCACCCTGCTCGACCCCGATGTGCCCACAGCCAGCCTCTCTGTCGTGCTGCCCGCACAAGCCTCGTCCGCCTTCATTCCATTAGCGGGCAAACAGGGGCTGTACGTGTCCAGGCGGACAGATGTCATCACCCGCCCCGGAAAGCCCCCTAAACGCATACTTCTCGAATTCAGACTGCAACCGTCCATGCCCGTCTGCGAACAACTCATTCTGATGGACGAGGAGGGAAAACGAAGCAAAGCCTATTCCGATCTTTGCCGCGACTTCTATATCAAATAGCCATCCGCCCCACACGCGTCCTAATGCCGGATATCCATCAGGAGGGGCAGCCGGACAGTCCTGCCTGCGCAGGTTTCACGCCAGTTACACCCGCAACAGGATGGGACAAACACACCCGGAGCGTCCCCTTCCCACGGCCCAGACAGCACGACAAGCGGGACTGACTTCCCAGTCCGCAGCCTGGACTCAAATTCAAGTCTGGATTTATATAAATAGAGACTTGAAATATATAAATACAGACTTGAATTATATATTTCAAGACCTTATTTATATGTTTCAAGTCTTTATTTTATTTCGGCGCAGTACCTTGAGGTGTGTGGAAGGCATGCAGAAGAAGCGGGCTGCGCACTCTGCCCTCCTGTGTCGCCGCCCGCCTGCTTCCGTCCTCCAATCCTCCAATCTGCCATTCATACCCGTTTGCCGACTTCGCCAGCATCATTGGACGAGTCAAGTGGGGACAACGGAAAAGGCTTGTCCCCGAGCGGCACAAACGCGTCATGCCACACGGGGACAAGCCTCAACTATTTGATCATCCACTCCGGGCCAGAAGGCTATGCGCTCCCCATTCACCGACTGTGGGATGTCAACCCTTGCCGGACAGGATGTCCTGTACGATCAAACCGGCCAGGGTAAAACCGAATATAGCGGTGATGTGCGCCAAAGTGCCGTTGATCTGCGCCTTGGAACTGCACCACTCATGGTTGAGCAGGGAGGGGTCGCCCGGACCGTCCTTGGCCTTGGGGCACATGCAGGCAGAAGTGCCACAAGTCGTGTTTCCGCCCAGATTCGGCATCAGCTCCTCGCTGTATATGCACTTGAACTTACGTGCCGGCAAGGTGTGCTGCTTCTTGAACCTGCGCCGCAGCGCCGCGCCCAACGGACATCCGCGTACCTTCCAGAACTCTGCCACGGCCACCTTGGTCGGATCGACCTTCAGCGCTGCTCCCATACTGCTGTAGAATTTGGCCTTGGAGCGGCAGGCACGAAGGATGAGCAGTGCTTTGTCCTGCAGGGAGTCTATGGCATCTACCACATAATCATAACTGTCCAAATCGAATTCATCGGCAGTGTCGGCCGTATAGATCTTCTGCAAGGCGGTGATCTCTGCCTTGGGGTTGATAGACAAGAGCCGCTCCTTGAGAGCTTCCACCTTGACCATGCCGACCGTACCCATCGTAGCCATCAATTGGCGGTTGACGTTGGTGATGCACACACGGTCAGAATCTACGATAGTGACCCTGCGCACCCCCGTACGCACCAAACTCTCGGCACACCAGCTGCCCACGCCGCCCACGCCGACCACCAGCACACGCGCTTCCGTCAGACGGTCCATGGCCGAAGCACCCACCAACCGCTCCGTTCGGTTGAAGATACCCTTCTCTATGCCTCTGCGTTCCGTCATGGCTGTTCTGTCGGTTGAGGATGAGACAAACGGGACAGGAAGTCGCTTTGGGCAAAAGCCTTCATGGAGGGAAACAGCATATCCGCGCCCTCCTGCAGCAGGGCACTCTCTGGCAGAGGACCGGTGTTGACCGCCACCGTAAAGATATTGGCGGCCACCGCCGCCCGCACGCCAAGTGGGGCATTTTCCACCACGATGGCCTCCCACGGATGGAGGCCTGCCTTCTTCAATCCCATCAGATAAGGCTCCGGGTCGGGTTTGCCGTGCTTCACGTCTTTGCTCGACACGATCAGCTCCGGCTTGAAATAACCCGGATAATTGTGGTTCAGGCGGTCGAGCAAAGACAGCTGGCCGCTACCTGTGACAACTACTATGGTCAGCCCTGCCGCCCGCACACGGGAAAGCACCTCCTCTGCACCTGGCATTTTGGGGGCTTCGGGGCAAGCGTTGAACAGACGGCACTTCTCCGCATAGATGTGCTCCACCTCTTCGGGAGTGGCGTCACGGTGCCAGTAGCGCTGCGTAAGTATGTTGATGGTTGACGCTCCCGTACGGCCCTCGTGCATGTAAGCCTCCTCGGGGGTCATTGAAAGGCCGAACTCTGTACAGACCTTGGCCCAGGACTTGGCATGGTTGGGCATGGAGTCGAAAAGCACGCCATCCATATCGAAAAGCACGGCCTTCGGGGTGAAAGCCTCGAAGCCGTGCTTCTTCAAGTATAAGTCTATCGTATTTTGCATAAATAAGTGTAAGATGCCATAGAAGCCTTCTGGCGGACGGTTGGGGAGAAAAGCCCTCTCACAGCTCACCGGTACATGCCGGCATCAGTGTCTCTGTCGTCCGTCCTCCGTCCGTAACGCTACAGGCACACATTTACAGGCGTGCCTTGATGGCCTCGCTCTCTTTCTCGTAGCCAGGCTTTCCGAGAAGGGCAAACATATTCTTCTTATAAGCCTCCACACCGGGCTGGTTGAACGGATTGACGCCCAAAACCAAGCCGCTGATGCCACAGGCACGTTCGAAGAAATAGATCAGCTGGCCGAGGTGGTACTCGTCCAGACGCTCCACAACGATGCGCAGGTTAGGCACTCCGCCATCCACATGGGCGAGCTGCGTACCCAGTTCGGCCATCTTGTTCACCTCATCCACACGTTTTCCTTCCAGAAAGTTGAGACCGTCGAGATTCTCGTCATCGTGCGGGAAGAGCACCTCGTGATCGGGATGTTCCACTGAAACGACCGTTTCAAAGATGGAGCGCTCCCCCTGCTGGATCCACTGCCCCATGGAATGAAGGTCGGTGGTGAAATCGACAGCTGCGGGGAAGATTCCCTTGCCGTCCTTGCCCTCGCTCTCACCGTAAAGCTGCTTCCACCACTCGTTCATGTAGTGGAGCTTGGGTTGGAAGTTTGCCAGTATCTCCACCTTCTTGCCTTCTGCGTAGAGGGCGTTCCGATAAGCGGCGTATTGTTCGGCAGGGTTCTCTGCAAAGGGAACTTCGGGGGCACACAGGGGTTCCATGTCGGCAGCCCCCTTGACGAGAGCCTCGATGTCAAAGCCCGCGCAGGCGATGGGAAGCAATCCGACCGGGGTCAGCACGGAGAAACGTCCGCCCACGTTGTCGGGAATGACGAAACTCTTGTAACCTTCCTTGTCAGCCGTTGTGCGGGCTGCGCCCTTGTGCGCGTCAGTGATGGCCACAATGACCTTGCGTGCCATTTCCAAACCACGCTGCTCCTCGCACTGCTTGCGCAGCAGGCGGAAAGCCAGGGCTGTCTCCGTAGTAGTGCCGCTCTTGGACACGTTGATGACACCGAACTTGCGTCCTTTCAAATACTCTGTCAGCTCAAAGAGATAGTCCTCACTAATGTTGTTGCCCGCAAAAAGCATAACGGGGTTTTTACCGTCATTGGCCAGCCATTCAAAACTGTTGCCCAACGCCTCGATGACGGCGCGTGCGCCGAGATAGCTGCCCCCTATGCCGGCTACCACGATGGTGTCACAGTTTTCACGCAATACCTGGGCGGTTGCCTTCAAGTCTGCCAGATGTGCGGCAGACATGCCGGATGCCAGATGCATCCAACCCAGGAAATCATTGCCTGCACAGGTTCCTTCTTCCAAGGACTTTTGCGCAGCCTTCACACGAGGTTCAAGTGCATGGACGGCGTTCGCTGCAACAAACTGTGCAGCCTTGCCCGTCTCCAAACGGATATTTTTGCTCATAACAAATAAATGTTAGTCTGTTTACTTCAATCTTCAAAACGCACCTGCGCCGACAATAAAGCCCCTGTCCGTCTCAATACCCAGACCGAGGCGCAGCCTGCCTTCTGCAAAGGCAGTGCAAGCCGAGTGCAGTGAAGCAAGCTTCGACTGCCGAGGCGCAGCCTGTCTTCTGCAAAGGCAGTGCAAGCCGAGCGCAGTGAAGCAAGCTTCGACTGCCGGGGCGCAGCCTGTCTTCTGCAAAGATAGTGTGCGCCCTGCAATAGCAGAAACGAAAGAAGGTGTTTTCTTTATTACGTATTCTTTACAGCCTGCACACGCCCCCGATTTATGCAACCGAAGACATTTTCCTCCCTACTCTCTGCCCAAGTCCGATGATACTTGACAAACGCACGAAAGCCCCGTCCGGCACTGACAGATGGCAAAGCGCCAGCCAGCAAATATCCAAATAATGTCAACGGGGAAACGGGCGATTGGCTTTTATGCGTACTTTTGCCAAGTCTTAACTTTATCGCAAATACTCATTGCCACCATGCGAGGTTTTCTCTCTACAATCATATGTGCGCTCTGCCTGCTACCTCAGGCGGTTCTGGCCCAATCCACCCTATACCGACAGTACATCAACCGATATGCCGACATGGCGGTCGACCAGATGAACCGCTACGGTGTCCCTGCAAGCATCACCCTGGCACAGGGACTGCTTGAAAGCCGTGCCGGCACCAGCCGGCTGGCCACGAAAGGAAACAACCATTTCGGGATCAAGTGCGGCGGCATCTGGTCCGGCCCTTACATGTTGGCCAATGACGACGCACCCAACGAGAAGTTCAGGGTTTACCGGAATGCGGCGGAAAGTTATGAAGACCACTCGCGTTTTCTGAGATACGGCCAGCGCTACGCCTCTCTCTTCGACCTGCGCAAGACCGACTACAAGGCTTGGGCCAAAGGGCTGAAGAAGGCCGGCTATGCTACCAGCCCCACGTACGCCTCGGCGCTGATCGAACTGATTGAACGCTACGAACTGCACGCCTACGACAAGGGCAACCGCAAACAGGACCGTGAGGAGAGCCGGCAACAGAAGGTGCAGGAGCAAGCGGGTGCCATGCATACTGTAAGACGCTGCAACGGGCAATATTATATCATCGCCCGCGAAGGGGACACCTACGCCTCACTGGCCAGACTCATGGACGCCAAGGAGAAAAAATTGCGACAATACAATGACGTAGACACACGCTACTCACTGAAAGCGGGCGACGTAGTCTATCTCGGAAAGAAACGCAAACACGCCTCAAACGAGATGAAGCGGCGCTACCATGTCATGGAAGCAGGCGAGAGCCTCTACTCCATCAGCCAGCGCTATGGCATCAGACTTGCCTCACTGTGCAAGATGAACCCCATCAGCGCCAACTACCACTTCAAGGTAGGCGACGAGATCAAAATCAGGTAGGACGGATATGTACCCCGATACCCCCTGTAGCCACTATGTAACAAGAGATGCGGTCCGACAGAACAGATTCTGAGAGTCGCCGCACGGTCTTCGCGCTCCTTTCAAGAGCGCGGAACCGCCACCAATGCCCCATTTATTATATATATGTCTGTAGCCCAGTTTCTGGCCAGTAAGCACGATACGGCCTTTTCATTTGAAGTGCTGCCCCCCGTGCGTGGCAAAAGTATAGAAAGCGTCTATCGCACCATCGAACGCCTGCTGCCGTTCAACCCTTCGTACATCAACATCACGACCCACCGCACAGAAACGGTCTATCACGAATTGGGAAACGGCACCTACGAGCGTCTCAGTGTTGTGAGCCGTCCCGGCACCGTTGCCATCGCCGCCGCACTGCGCGGACGCTATAATCTCCCCACCGTACCGCACGTGATATGCAGCGGATTCACAAAAACAGAGAACGAAAACGAGCTTTTCGACCTGTCATTTCTGGGCATAACGGACCTGCTCGTTCTGCGGGGCGACAGGGCACTCGATGAGAAACGATTCACGCCAACACCCGGCGGACACGCACACGCCATCGACCTATGCCGGCAAGTGAACGACTTCAACGAGGGGGTGCTGATAGACGGACTGCGGCAGCAGTCTCCCGCTATCCCTTTTAGCTACGGCGTAGCAGGCTATCCCGAAAAACACGAGGAGGCGATGAACCTCGACACTGACATAGCCCACGTGGCGGAAAAGGTAAATGCCGGCGCACAATACGTAGTGACCCAGATGTTCTTCGACAACAAAAAATACTTTGCCTTCGTCAAAGCCCTGCGGGATGCAGGCGTGACAGTTCCCGTTATCCCGGGTCTCAAGCCTTTGACCGTTCTCGGCCACCGCACGATGATCCCCAAAACTTTCCACATAGACTTCCCGGCGGAGTTGGCACAGGAACTGAGCCGCTGCCAGACCAACGAAGACGTGAAGGCCGTCGGCGTGGAATGGGGCATACAACAAGCGCGTGAGCTGAAAGAGGCCCACGTGCCAAGCATACACTTTTATTCTATGAACGCCTCAGCAAGCGTGGAGAAAATCGCACAGGCAATATTCTAAACTCCCACGACAGCCCCTATTTCCGGAGCACCCATCATTTCCCCTACTTTGAAAATGGGCGCTCCGCCTATCACCTTACCTCGTACAAACACCGACATCCCAAGCGATGGAACTGCGCTGCACGCGTAAAACTTCACCATGCGTTCCAACAGCAGACCGTCTTCTGAAACATGTTCACATTTCCCACCGACCGCATACTCATACTTGACGGTGCCATGGGCACCATGCTGCAACGCTACAATCTGACTGAGGAGGACTTCTGCGGAGAAAAATTCCGTGATTGGCCGGTCAGACTGCAAGGAAACAACGACATCCTCTCCCTCACGCGCCCCGATGTACTGGCGGACATCCACCGCCAATACCTGGAGGCTGGGGCAGATGTCATCAGCACCAACACCTTCAACGCCCAGCGCATCTCACAGGCGGACTATCACACGGAGCAGTTCGTCAGGGAGATGAACCTCGCCGCCATTCGTACGGCACGCACGGAAGCAGACCGCATGACACGTCTCACTCCCAACAAGCCGCGGTACGTGGCGGCTTCCATCGGGCCGACGAACAAGACACTCTCCCTTTCGCCCGATGTGGAGAATCCAGCCTTCAGAGCCATTACCTTCGATGAGCTGTGCGCCGCATACACCGAGCAGATGACCCCGCTGGCCGAAGGCGGAGCCGACGCCTTTCTGGTGGAGACCATATTCGACACACTCAATGCCAAAGCCGCCATCGAAGCGGCCAGGCGAGCCAACGAAGCCGCCCGTACCTCCGTGCCGGTCATGTTGAGCCTGACCATTGCGGATGCTTCGGGGCGCACGCTATCGGGACAGACCATCGAAGCCTTCCTGACAAGCGTGGCACAAGCAGGAGGCGTGGTGAGCGTGGGCCTCAACTGCTCATTCGGCGCAGAGGAGATGAGACCCTACTTGAGGCAGCTCGCGTCCATAGCCCCCTGTCAGGTAACCGCACACCCCAACGCCGGGTTGCCCGATGAGGAAGGAAACTATACGGAGACCCCTGATATGATGGCCCAGGCCATATCGCTGTTCATAGATGACGGAGCGGTCAACATGGTCGGAGGATGCTGCGGATCAACCCCCGAGCACATACGTGCTATAGCAGCCGCCGCCGATGGCCGACAGCCAAGACGTCTGCCCCCCAAGGAGACTCTGCCCTGGCTGTCGGGTTTGGACGCTTTCAATCCGCCAGCCGGAACATTCGTTAACGTGGGCGAACGGTGCAATGTGGCAGGCAGCCGCAAATTTCTGCGCCTCATCAAGGAAAAAAATTATGACGAAGCCCTGTCCATCGCCCGCAAACAGGTGCGCGACGGGGCGATGATGCTCGACATCAACATGGACGATGGGCTGCTTGACACGCAAGCAGAAATGACACATTTCCTCAACTTGATGGCTTCTGATCCCGAGGTGGCCCGCCTGCCGTGGATGGTAGACTCCTCACGCTTCGAGGTCATCGAAGCCGCACTCAAATGCATACAGGGGAAGTGCGTGGTCAATTCCATCTCACTCAAAGAAGGGGAAAAGCTGTTTCTCGAACATGCGCGCATCATCAGGCGATACGGGGCGGCCATGGTCGTCATGGCCTTTGACGAAGAGGGACAGGCCACGACTTATGAGCGCAAGATCGCCATCTGCCAACGCGCCTACAAGCTGCTCACACAACAAGCGGGAATCCATCCCACAGACATTATCTTCGACCCCAACGTACTGACAGTCGCCACGGGCATCAAGGAACACGACCATTATGGCATCGACTTTATCAAGGCCACCCGGTGGATCAAGACGCACCTGCCGGGGGCGCATGTCAGCGGCGGCGTGAGCAACCTGTCCTTTGCCTTCCGAGGGAACAACTATTTGCGCGAGGCCATGCACGCCGTCTTTCTCTTTCATAACATACGGGAAGGGATGGACATGGGCATTGTCAACCCCGGCACCAAGGTAATGTACCAAGACATCGAACCGGAATTGCTCAAACTCATCGAAGATGTGATATTGTGCCGCTCTGACGATGCGGCGGACCAATTGTCGGAAAAGGCACAAGCACTGCTCGAAGCCCCCAAGAGCACTTCGGAGAAACCGGCCAAGGAGACCACAGACCGAAGTACCCAGCCCCTTGACGATCGCCTGATGACGGCCCTGCGCACAGGAGACGATGAATACATTGAGGCCGACTTGGAAGAGGCGGTCCGTACTGGGAAAGAACCCGCCGCACTGATCGAAGGCCCCTTGATGCAAGGCATGCAACGCGTGGGCGACCTTTTCGGCGCGGGAAAAATGTTCCTGCCGCAGGTAGTCAAGTCCGCCCGCACCATGAAAAAGGCCGTGGCATGGCTGAAGCCCTACCTGGAGGCCGGCAAACAGGCGGGCACGCACGCCGCAGGGTGCTATTTGATAGCAACGGTCAAAGGCGACGTACATGATATCGGCAAGAATATCGTAGGTGTCGTCTTGGCCTGCAACAACTTCGAAGTCATCGATTTGGGGGTCATGGTACCGGCAGAACGCATCGTGCAGGCTGTCAGGGGCAACCGGGCAGACTTCGTGGCACTCAGTGGACTTATCACGCCCTCACTCGACGAGATGTGCCACACCGCACAAGCCCTGAGTGAAGCCGGCATCACCATACCACTCATCGTGGGAGGCGCCACTACCTCCGAGCTGCACACGGCACTCAAAATCGCCCCGCTCTACAAAGGCCCGGTCTTTCATGTCAAGGACGCAGCCCAAAATCCCGTTCTCGCCCTGCAATTGCTCGGACCGGAACGGGAAAGTGTCATCAAGGCCAACCGTGAACGGCAGGCACAACTCGTAGCACAACACCAAGCTGCGAAAGCCGCACAAGCCTCCGCAGGAAACAGGCCATCCCCCGCACCTGATGGCGGCTGCCCAGACAGCGGGCACGGTCTCCACATTGACTGGAGCCATGAAGCCCTGCCCCGTCCATCCTGGACAGGTTGCCGCACACTCCCCGCCATCGGCATCGGTGAAGTGCGCGGTCTCATCAACTGGATCTACTTCTTCCACTTCTGGCGGGTCAAGCCGCGCAGCGAGGAAGCCCGGAGTGTACGTGCGGAAGCTGAAGGAATGATCGACGAACTCGAAAGACAGGGACACAGCCTGCTTGCGCAGGTATCATTCCACAGCGCCTACAGCACAGGGAGAAGCATCCTCGTGGAGACAGATGGTCACTCCGAAGACGGAATGGTGGAAATCTCCACTCCCCGCCAGCATCATGCACCTTCCGCAAGCAATCCCCAACTGGCGCTCTGCGACTTCATCGCCCCCAAAGGCTACACGGATTTTCTGGGAGCCTTTGCCCTGACCATCGGCCCCTCACTGCTACAAACGGTCGAAGCTGCCAAGCGAGGCAACGATGACTTCCGTGCCCTGCTGCTGCAAAGCGTGGCCGACCGCTTGGCGGAAGCCGGTGCAGAATGGCTGCACCGCGAAGTGCGGCGCACCTTCTGGGGCTATGCGCCGAATGAACGGCTGTCCGTTGAAGAACTGAACCGATGCGCCTATCAAGGCATCCGCCCGGCCGTCGGCTATCCCTCCCTCCCTGACCAAAAGCAGATATTCAACATAGCCCGCCTGCTCAATCTGCCAGACATCGGGCTGCGCCTGACAGAAAACGGCGCCATGTACCCGCAAAGCTCTGTCTGCGGTCTGATGTTCAGCTCTCCCCACGCACGCTATTTCGCCGTATCCGGAGCGCATGGCGAATGAACTGAAACAGCCTGTAAAGTACCACTGGAAACCGAACGAGAAGGCAGACATTTTTACTGTTAATTATGCGGAAATACTCGCAAGTCGGAACAAGTTTTGCTCTCTACCGTGCAAGGTACGCGGCAAAAAGTCGTTACCTTTGCAAAAAGACAAAGTAACAGATTCCATTCACGCTTAATAAGGAACACCTATGAAAAAGTCGCTATTATTATTGGCTATGTGCCTGACAAGCTTGGGCACATATGCACAAGATGACGACGTGTATTTCGTTCCGTCATCTAAAAGTCATGCCTCCCAAGGCAATGACACCTACTCCGCATCCGGAAATTCCTCATATACTCCGATTGAAGGGGACGACAATGACAGTTACTCTTCAAGCAATTGGGCTGACGGACGCGGCAACGGCGGACGTGATGTAGACGACTACAATCGCCGTGGAAAAAACTACAAGGGTGACGTATTGGCCGACACCCTCAGCTCTCAGGATCTTTACAACCAAGGCTATGACGACGGCTATGAGGACGGCTCCTACACCGCCCGCATCGTACGTTTCTGGTCACCGAGAGCCGGCGTGTATGTAAGCAGTCCCTACTATATGGACTACTATGATCTATGCTACGATCCCTGGTATTACGGCTACGGCTCTCCCTGGTCATGGGGCTGGAGTGGCTGGTGGGGTTGGGGCAGCTGGTATGGCTGGCGACCCTACTATAGCAACTTGTACTGGGGCTGGGGCGGATGGTACGACCCTTGGTGGGGTGGTCCGTCATACGGCTGGGGCTGGGGCGGATGGCATCCCGGTCATTGGACTCCATCCAATGCAGAACGAGGCCCGGTCGGGGGCTGGGTAGCCTATGGCGGACGGCGCGGCAGCGGCGCCGTCACCGCATCGAGCGGTCGTGGCAATTCTGCCATACGTCCGTCACGCTCCTTGGGCTTTTCCAGCAACGGACGTGGATACAACCTGCGAGGCAGCAGTAGGGGCAACAGCATCTTCCGCCCGTCACGCTCTTTCGGCAACGGCTCGCGCGGCAACGACAACACATTCACGCCCAGCCGCAACTCATCGCGCAGCTTCAACGAGAACTTACAGCCTTCACGCTCGTTCAACAACAGTCGTAACGAGAACCGCACGTTCAGCCAGCCTTCACGCAGCAGCTTCGGAAACAGCGGAAGCTTTAGCGGAGGCTCACGCGGAGGATTTGGCGGAGGCGGACGCAGTGTCGGCGGTGGCGGCGGACGAAGCTTCGGCGGTCGCAGATAGTTCCCCGTCCATCATGCAGGCATGCAGGAAAGGGACAGATACGCCCGGGCACTGCAATGAGGCAGTTCCAAGAACGGCAGACAGCCCCCTCCCATCTTTATTCTAACCGGCAGGGCTTGGACGACAAGCCCTGCCCCTCCCAACAGGCTACAAAATTCCTTTAAGATGAAAGCACACAAGTATTTATGCGCTTTGGCCGCTCTGACCTTTTGTGGCGGTCTACAGGCGCAAGACATATATAAAGTGGAAACGCTCAGCGGATCCGACTTGAACGGAACCGCCCGCTTCGTAGGTATGGGCGGCGCCATGAACGCCTTGGGAGCAGACCTCTCGACCATGGGCACCAACCCCGCAGCCATAGGTCTGTACCGCCGCAGCGACATGGCCTTGACCGGGAGCGCAACCGTCCAGCCCAACGGCCTTTCCATGGGCGACATCAACAAGGCCAGGGCATCCTTCGATCAGGCCGGCTTCGTGTACGCTTGTCCAGTAGGAAACAGCGGACTGAAATTCATAAACTTCGGATTCAACTACCAGAAGCGCCGTAACTTCAAAAACTTCATCGGCCTGGACAACATCGCCCTGAAAGACGGCATGTCGCAGTCGTGGCAGATGATGGACTTGGCTTACTACAATAACCAGTGGCTCGATCTGGCTGCTGACAAAGACGACTATAAGTACACCACGCCTCTTACCGTAGTCGGCTACGACGCACAAATGATCGAAGCCAACCGCGACAAGGACGGCAAGGTTACGGGCTATACGCCAAGCAACGCGCAAAGCTACAACTACCATCGGGCGCAGTGGGGCGGCATACAGCAATACGACTTCAATGTCTCCTTCAACGTGGACGACCAAATCTACGCAGGTCTCACCATGGGCATTTACAATGTCAACATGCATTCGCGCTTGGAATATGGCGAGACACTTGTAGACAACCAAGGGCAGACAGGCGCCTACAACATGACCAACCTCGAAAACCTCACGGGAACGGGGCTTGACGTGAAGCTGGGCGTCATCATCCGTCCCATCGAGGACAACCCCTTCCGCATAGGTATGGCGTTCAGCACGCCCATCTTCTATGACCTGACGCAGAACTCGTATATCTATATGAGTTCCCCCTACGCTTACACAGATGACAAGGGACAGGAGTTCGACCGTACGGAAGCCGACGCGCAAATCGGCGACTATGACTACCGCATACGCACACCTTGGAGATTCAACCTCAGCATGGGCACCACCATCGGCAGTTCCGTAGCCCTGGATGCCGAATATGAGGTGAGCAAATATACAGGAGCACAAGTGCGCTACCCCAACTACGACAGCTATTATGACTACTCCGTCAGCTCAACCAAGGACAAGGCCATGGATGGCGAGATTGGCGCATGCCTGCAAGCTGTCCACACATTCCGCATCGGTATGGAAGCGCGTCTCGCCAAGGGTATCTACGGACGTTTGGGCTACAACTACGTATCCAAGCCGTTCAAGGACGATGCCTTCCTCAATCTCTTCACAGACAGTCCTTCCTATGCCTATAGCACCAATACCGACTATGTGAACCTGGGTGCCATCAACCGCGTCACAGCCGGGTTGGGTGTGAGAGGCAAGCACTTCTATGCCGACATGGCCTACCAGTACCAGATGCAGAGTGGCGATGTCTATGCATTCCACCTGCCGGACACGGACAACATCACCAACCGGTTGCAAGGCCAGAAGGTCGACCTGAATCGTCACAATGTCATGCTGACAGTCGGCTACAAATTCTGACATCCCCGGCCAGCTTTCCGAACAAACGCAAGAGTGGAACACGCTGCGAAACGCCGTCGCCTCAGGCGACACGACACAGAACAGCGCGTTCCACTCTTCTTGATTTATATCCAATCTTTCTATCGCAGATGAAGACTCTTCACATTCTCATTTCCGCCACACTGTGCCTGTCGGCCTGCACCTCCACCCGTTCCGTTTACCAGCTTAATGGCGAATGGAGTGTCAGCACACTCAACGGACAGTCCATACCTGCTGCGGACAACGCACCCTTTCTGGGTTTCGACACCAATGACAGCCGTGTCTACGGCTTCACAGGGTGCAACCGCCTCACGGGCACACTGGATGCCAAAGCCTTTATGAAGGGCAAGGCAGATTTCGGCCAGTTGGGCATGACACGCATGCTCTGCCAAGATGACAAATACGAACGCCCGTTCACTGAGGCTCTGGGCAAGGTCTCCACCTCCGAAATAGAAGGCAACCGCATGACACTCAAAGACAAAGACGGAAACCCTCTCCTTATCCTCACTAAAAAATAATCCATGGCTACAACCGACGACAAGAAGATTATCTTCTCCATGGTGGGGCTGTCCAAGACTATCCGCCAAACCAACAAACAGGTACTGAAGAACATCTATCTCAGCTTCTTCTACGGCGCCAAGATCGGCATCATCGGCCTGAACGGCGCAGGCAAGTCCACCCTGCTGAAAATCATTGCCGGACTTGACAAGGACTATCAGGGCGAGATCGTATTCTCTCCCGGCTATACGGTAGGCTATCTGCCGCAGGATCCCCATTTGGATGACTCAAAGACAGTCAAGGAGATTGTGCAAGAAGGTGTACAGAACGTGGTCGATGCCCTGACTGAATATGAAGCCATCAACCAGAAGTTCGGCTTACCCGAGTACTATGAAAATGAGGAGAAGATGAACCAGCTCTTCGCCCGGCAGGCCGAATTGCAAGACGTGCTCGATGCCACCGACGCTTGGAATCTCGACACACGCTTGGAGCGGGCCATGGGCGCGCTCCGCTGCCCGCCGGCCGACCAGAAGGCCGAGCACCTCTCCGGAGGTGAGCGCAGGCGCGTGGCCCTGTGCCGCCTGCTGTTGCAAAAGCCGGATGTGCTGCTGCTCGATGAGCCGACCAACCACCTCGATGCCGAAAGCATAGACTGGCTCGAACAACACCTGAACCAGTATGAGGGCACCGTCATTGCCGTCACACACGACCGCTACTTCCTCGATGACGTAGCCGGCTGGATACTCGAACTCGACCGGGGCGAGGGTATCCCTTGGAAAGGCAACTATTCGTCCTGGCTCGAACAAAAGACCAAACGCATGGAGCAGGAGGAGAAAGTAGCGAGCAAACGCCGGAAGACCCTCCAGCGTGAGCTGGAATGGGTGCGCATGGCTCCCAAGGCACGCCAGGCCAAGGGCAAGGCCCGTCTCAACTCCTACGACAAGCTTCTCAATGAGGACCAAAAGGAAAAGGAACAGCACCTGGAAATCTACATCCCCAACGGGCCGCGCCTGGGGCACAAGGTCATCGAGGCGCACCACGTGGCCAAGTCTTTCGGCGACAAGCAGCTCTACAGCGACCTGAACTTCAGCCTGCCACCTGCCGGCATCATCGGCGTCATCGGCCCGAACGGCGTGGGCAAGACCACCTTGTTCCGCCTCATCATGGGGCTGGACAAGCCTGACAGCGGCACGTTTGAGGTGGGCGAAACAGTCAAACTGGCCTACGTAGACCAGCAGCACAAGGACATCGACCCACAGAAGAGTGTCTACGAAGTGATCTCCGGTGGCAGTGAGCTGATGCGCATGGGAGGCCGTGACATCAACGCCCGCGCCTACTTGAGCCGCTTCAACTTTGCCGGCGCTGATCAAGAGAAGAAATGCGGCGTGCTCTCCGGCGGTGAGCGCAACCGCCTGCAACTCGCGCTCGCACTGAAGCAGGAGGGCAACGTGCTGCTGCTCGACGAGCCGACCAACGACATCGACGTGAATACGCTGCGGGCACTCGAGGAAGGTCTCGAAGCCTTCGCCGGCTGTGCGGTGGTCATCAGCCACGACCGTTGGTTTCTCGACCGTATCTGTACGCACATCCTCGCCTTTGAAGGTGACGGCAACGTGTTCTTCTTCGAAGGATCCTATACCGACTACGAGGCGAACAAGGCTAAGCGGCTCGGTATCGAAGAACCCAAACGCATACGTTACCGCAAACTCGATGACTAAGCGGTCTCTCCATTTCCCCCACACCGCAGCCTCTGCACTGCGGTGTGGGGATTTTCTTTTACGCAGCCACGTTCAATCCTTACCTGGCACTTACCATATGAAAACCAACACCATCGTCATTTCCCTATTGCTCTCCCTTACCTCCTTGGCCGGCCACGCGCAGGAACAACCGTCCTTCGCAGCCCTGGAAGCCATGGACCGTGAATGCTCCACATTTCTCGGCGGCATGCCTGCCAACCGCCAGCACGAACAGGCCGTGGCCATCCGGCAGGCCATGGCCGGCCATCCCGCAGCCTTGCGGAACATCCGCCAAGGCCGGAACACCCCACCCCAACTGCCCGCAGCCGTACAGGCTGCCTACGTGCGCCCCGACCTGTACCTCTTCAGTCCCCGCACGTGCTCCTTGCGTCCACGCCCGCTGCTGTTGTATCTTCACGGCGGAGGGTGGACTTTCGGCAGCATCAACAGCTGTGCCAAGTTCTGCGCGGAACTGGCCATCAGGGGCAACTGCTGCGTAGCGGCTCTCGACTACCGCCTCGCCCCGGAACATCCCAACCCCGCCGCCCTCGATGACTGCCGGCGCGCGTTGGCCTATATCCACAGGCATGCAGAAGAGTGGAACTGCGACACCACCCGCATCAGCATCGGCGGTGACAGCGCGGGAGGCAACCTCGCCATTGCCGCCGCCATGGAAGACCGGCGTCTCTACGGCCTGCTTCCCATCTATCCGGTCACGAAACTCTACGCCGTACCCTCTCCCTCATGGGAAAAATACGGGAAAGGGTTTGGAAATGACACTGAACTGCTGCTGACGTTCTATGATGCTTACACCTCCTCGCATGTCCAGGATTCGTCAGTTTCAGTGGGAGATGCACCGGACAGTCTCCTGCTGAACTTGCCCCGCACCCTTGTGATTTCAGCCGGACGCGACATTCTCCTCGACCAAGGAACCGCCTTCGTGCAGCGGCTGCACCAAATCGGCTTAAGCCACGCCTCGCAAGTCGTGTTCCCCACCGCCACACACCTTTTCATCACTGTGCCGGGACAGCCTACGGCCTTTGAAGAGGCGGTGAAACTTGCCGCAGCCTTTATACAATAAGCCCACACTCACATCTTCCCCATAACCCTGTTTGCCCCTTCCCGGCCTGTCTGACAGACGGACCGGGAAGGGGCAAACAGCCATATAGGAGAAAGTTGTCATGCATGGCTCTCATCGGCCGACGCACCTGCACAAAAGACGCCCGCTATACCCTGTCTCACATCATGGCATAGCGGGCGAACCCTATAAAACGCCGAGGAGGCGCAGAGCACTCAGGCGCGTACAACACACGGCTTGCGCGGCTTCGCCTGACGCAACGGGCCATCGGGCCAGCCGAGGATCAGGTGACCGACGCCCTCATATTCGCCTTCCACGCCCAGACCATGCAGCCAAGACTGCCAGACCGGCTCGTCAAACTCCTCACGGGCACGGTTGATCCAGCAAGAACCCAGACCCAGGGCATGGGCTGCCAACATCATATTGCCCATCATGAGCGTACCGTCATATACGTGATTGGGATTGCTGCGTTCCGCCAACACGATCAGACATACCGGCGCACCGTAAAAAGGGTCGGCCTTCTCATCAGCTCCCATGATCCTTGCGTTGTCCTTACGCAGACGTTCACGCGCCGCAGGGTCCGTCACCTGTACCACCAGCCACGGCTGCTGGCTTTTGCCCGAAGCCGCATAGGTACCGGCCTCGATGACCTGATCGACCAGTTCCTGAGGAACAGCCTCCGTCTTATAACGGCGCACACTGCGCCGCGTCTTTATAGCTTCTATGACAGGATTCATTTTGCAAGTGTTTGAATAAGTGAATGTTCAGGCGCGAAGATACGAAAAGTTAGCGACCCGCCGCCACAGCCCTTTCCTCATCCTCCAACACCTCACGCCCCTCACCGGCCTTCAGGGAGTGTCAGCCCATTCCCGTAAGAACAGCCTTGCACACATCTCGGCGTCATCGCCGGCCCGGTGGTGCGTACCTTCGGGGATGCCGAGCTGCTGGCACAGATAACCGAGGGTGTTGCAGCCGAAGCTGTACACCTGCCGTGCCTTCCGGAGTGAGCAGTGCCAGTGTATTTCGGGCAGATGCAGGTGGTACAGCGCGGCAGAATGCTCCAGACAGCTGCGGTCGAAGGGGGCATTGTGTGCCACGAAGGTGTCGAACTCATCGAGATAGGTCCGCTCTATCTCCTCCCACACCTCATCGAACGCGGGCGAATCCTCCGTATCCTCCGGGCGGATGCCGTGACACCGCACATTCCAATAGCTGTACAGATTATCCTCCGGTCTGACGAGCCAGGAACGCGTTTCTACAATTCTTCCCTGACGCACCACACAGATACCGACCTCACAAACGGAAGCCCGCCGGGCCGTTGCCGTCTCGAAGTCAATGGCTATAAAATTCAGCTTCGTACTCATTGTTCTTTTCACATAAAATACCGTGACATAGCAGAAGCGTCTCGTGCAGCCGAGGCTGTGCGCTTCCGCCTGCCAGTTCCTATTCAGCATCCGTATAATACGAATACATGCCCCTCACCAAGTCACGCATCTGCCTGCGTACCGGCTCGGGTTCAAGCACCTCTATCTGATCCGCCTGAATGAGCAGCGCCTGGTAAAAGTCAAACGTGGGACAGACTTGCAGCTCGAAGTAAGAGGCTTCATCGTCCGGCCTGTCCAGTTCGCGCTGGCTGTCGTGAAGCGGCAGTGTGCGCAGGTAGTCCGCCCCGTATCCGTAAGCCTTTACCACCACCCTCACCGGCTCTTCCTCCGAGTGGATGATGCCGCAGCAGCCCTTGAAGTAATTGTCAATGGCAAAATCCTCCCGAATATGGAAAGTCGCTTCCGTGGATTTGCAGTCCAAGATGCGGTCCAGCGCATAGACGAGATACACATCTTCCGGCAGACGGGCATCCTCTTCACGGTTTCTCCGGCGGTTCAGCTCCGAGTAATAGGGACTGCGTGCCAGCACGTACCACCGGCGTTTGACCACTTTCAGACAATAAGGCTCGATGTCGAACGTGGAAGCCTCCGGCTTGCCAAAACCTTGGTGCGTAACCTGCAGCACAGAATTGCTACGCATGGCCTCCGTAATGACGTTCAGCCATCGATGCCCCGAGGGCACACGCTCAAAGAGGATGCGCCCCTTCAGCTTCTCGTCAGCCCTCACTTGGTTCATAGCCGTATATGAGTCTATCAGCCACAGACGCAGACTGTCTTTCTCCAGCTCCTCCGGATGGTCGATGTGGTATTTGTAGCCCCCTTTGATGTCACAAACGATGTCCACGTTAAAAATATCAAAGATGGCCTTGCGGTGGTTATGGAAGGTGCGCAGGGGCAGGTCGTCCCCCTCACCATAGCTCAGCCCGCTTTTTCGCCAGAGTCCGTTGACCTCTTCATAGGTCAGACGGCCATAACGTCTGAACTGCTCTATGAGCCACACGTAACGTCCGAAAATATTTGCTGCCATACGCCATTGTTGTTTTACACGCTGTTTGTATAGTCCGTCAGCCCCTTCAGCCCGCCATTTCCCCATCCAGACTCGTCCAAGCCCATTCCCAATTCAAATTCAAGACTTGAATTATATAAATACAGACTTGAAATATATAATTCAAGACTTTATTTATATAATTCAGGACTGTGTTTATATAAATACAGACTGTATTTTGAGTCTGCGTTGCTTTCCGGTTAGTCTGGAGGCGGGATGCTCCTTCGCAAGCCCATTGCCCCGAAGCGGGCCATAGCGCCTTAGGCGCAAGGGCAGCGCAAACAGAGTGACAGCAAACTTGCTTCGATAGCCGAAGTGCAAGCCTACTGGTTGCAAAGATAGCGGATGGGGTCTGCCGAAAGATGGCAGAGGTTGCAAAAAATATAAAGGTTACAACCCAAACATACCTCCTTGGAAAAAACGGCGATCCAAATAGGCCGAAAAAATGTATGAAGAACGAAGACCGCACCAACCCGATACGGGGGAACTTGCTCGGGTGGCTGAGGCGCACAGATCTGTGCCCGCTGCCCGAAGTGGGGCTATGCATCGTCCGTCCCCACCCGGACATGAGGCTTCCCAAGCAGAACTATTCTTCAGCCATGGAGTCCACACGTTTTTCTCCGTCCGACTGATCATACTACAGATCCTATCCCAATCCGGCTCCTGGGTCTGATAAGTCATCCGGTCAAGCCGTGCCCATCCTTCGTCATTGACCTGGGCATCCGGGTAGGCCTGCAACAGTTTCTCGTTCGGCTCAAAAACTGAGATATAAACCCAGTCTCCGTGCCAGAAATCAATGCAGACTTCCCCCTTGTCCGGAGACAGCTGCTTTTTCAATCACACGTCATCTCCCGAATAATCCCCATATTTCCGGTAATCATTTTCCTGATTAGGCGAAACCGGTCCATACCCGAACTGTTACATCACCTTAGGGATGAGATGAGGTAGAGGTCAGCAGTACGGTGGCACATCTGCCGCTACAAGTTCGCAAGTAACTCGTTGACAGGCTCAAAGGCTTTCACCTCCTCATCGGAATAAGTGAACATGCGGTCTAATGGCAACCGACGCGCACCCAACAAACCGTGAATTCTATCAATATCTGCTTCTGCGAGATAGGTGTGTAAAAGTGCAGAAGGTCGTCACCCACAATTGCCGTTATTACGGTTTCCGCCTCTTGCGGCCATCTGCGCAACGTCTCATGGTCGGTTGCTGGACGGATGCGGTCGATACAATTGTATTATCAATGTTTCATTCCGTGCATCTTTTGGATAAGACGAATAGCCACAGTGTTTATATTTTCACCATTTCTGAGCGTTACTTCTTGATCGAGATAGTTCTGTATCTTTTCATCGGCTTCTTTCTCGTCATTGCAGTCAATGCCGAGGGCTTTGTAAATATCAGTCATGGGGGGTAAAAAGTGCTGCCAAACAATCCTCGCCTGTTCTTCAGAAATTTTATTACCCTTGTCTGTTGTTGCGTCAGTTATGCTGTTTTCACTATAAAACTTCAATCCTTGGCAAATGTTATGCACCCTCTCGTCATATAACCCAATAATGGGTGTAGGACAGAAGAAATCACTTACAGTCTTTACGTCTGCCTTGCCGAATATCTCGCGTATAGTCACAGTGTAAGCATTATTACGCCGAAGCTTTCTCAATGGCTTCCTCCAATGGCATTGTATTCCATAAACGTAGCACATTCTTTGTGCCTTCTTTCGATGTCCTTGCGCTTGGATGATCTATAAACAGAGTTTCTATGCCGTATATCTCTCCATAGTATATTCTTGACAGTGAGGTTTCCCTTACTTCGCAATCTTTCACAATGCGAGAAAAATATGGACGAAGGTCACAACCTAACACAATTATTCTTTTAGGATGAGTGATGTCTATAAGTGAAAGGGTGATGGGTAATGTCTTTGGCAATGTCTTATACACTTCTTTAGTAGCATGAACGGTATTAAACGGAGAGGCATTAGTCAGAATGAATTTTTTCGTATCGTCCAAAGGATTGCCATTTTCAACTCTACTAAATAAAGTGCGTAGTTTTCGGAAGTTGCTCCATTCCATACGTCTTTCCCATGCAGTCTTTTTGTTTGTTTCTGTTGGATTTACACCATAGTTCCCTTTTATAAAATGCGCAGCATCCATATCTTGTCCGTTCAAGTCCCAATAATCATTCATCTTCTGTTGGCTATATGTACCACCACTGCCAGGATTAATCTGTATGATAAAATATTCAGGGCTTTCGCTGATGGTGCGCAAGTCCGACTGCGTATAAAAGCCATAATCCCAGCCGCCACGTACCATATTCAAATATTTAGCTACAGCATCTTCTGCCCACTCCCATATTTTTTGTTGCAATTCGGTCATGTTTTTATTTTACGTGAAGAAAGGCAGCGAGAAGCCGAACGGCAATCTGCCTCTGATGTGCCGTATCACGGTGGACGGCGAGATTAAACAGTTCAGTTGCAAGATGGACGTTCCCCCACGGTTGTGGGACGTGAAGAACAGCCGTGCTTCGGGCAAGAGCGTCGAAGCGCAGAGAATCAACCTTGCGGTAGATAAAATCCGTGTGGAGGTAAACCGCCGCTATCAAGAGTTAATGCAGACGGACGGTTATGTTACCGCCGCCAAACTCAAAGACGCCTATCTCGGTATCGGCGTCAAGCAGGAAACCTTGCTAAAACTGTTCGAGCAGCACAATGCCGAGTTTGAGAAGAAAGTCGGGCACAGCAGGGCGCAAGGTACGTTTACCCGTTATCGGACGGTCTGCAACCATATTCGGGAGTTTTTGCCCCGTACCTACAAGCGAGAGGATATTCCGTTAAAGGAACTCAACCTTACGTTTATCAACGACTTCGAGTATTTTTTGCGCACGGAGAAGAAATGCCGCACCAATACCGTGTGGGGCTACATGATTGTGTTGAAACACATCGTTTCGATA
>Cebus_capucinus_imitator_PRJNA485217_SSR118__coassemble_169_pt1 | contig 32539 bp, 16 predicted proteins | sample Cebus_capucinus_imitator_PRJNA485217_SSR118__metabat2_low_PE_012 | metagenome-assembled genome bin Cebus_capucinus_imitator_PRJNA485217_SSR118
CGCCTGCGGTACACGCTGCGCGTTGGCTCCACACTCAACACGCTGTCCCTCCCATACACAGCATAAATTCTCATGGCCAGGTCTACAGCCTCTTCCGTCCCACTGGTCAGATAGATGCACTGCGCTGGTATACGCTCATGCAATCCCCATCTCTCGCGTAGATCCAGCATGTCTGCGTCGGGGTACTGACTGTCCGGCATATTAAACGGAGACTCATTGGCGTCAAGCCTGATGTCCGCCTGCGAACGTCTGCGGGGCATCGGAATGTTTTCAGGAATATTCATGATGCGAAGTTAGGAAGATTGGATGATATATGCTGAAAGAGGACAGATAAATAGGCGTACAAGGAATGTGCAACTATATGTGGGGAAATGCCCGTAACGTCATATGGTGCGGCCAGCCGCCACTGATATGCGGGCTCTTCCCCACAAGCCACCATTCCCTCCATTCCGCCACACCGGAGATAACGGGTGAAAGCCAGTTCACAGACGGACGGCTCCAGAGAATGTTCTCTGGAGCCGTCCGTTCGTTTTCCTCAAGCTCCTCCCGTGGCCGGCAGAGCAAGCCATCAATTACTGTGTCTGGAAACGCTTGCTGGCCCGCAGCAGGTGGCGCGAAATGCTCATCAGCTCCTGCGTTTCCTGAAGAACCGACAAGTAGAGCAATGCTACCTTGATGTTCGAGTCCTCACATTGTATGCGATCCTGCTGTGCATGGCGCACTTGCGAGATACGGCTCTTGATGGCATTGCCTTCCACCAGCAGTTCGTCCACGCCGTCGAAGTCTCCCGTAGTGATCATTCGGTATGCCTCGGAAAGGAAACGATCCACATCGTTGCAGATAGGCATCAACTCCTCCACGTAGTCTTCCGGCAGGGGATTGAAGTTGTTGTCCACATGCTCCACAGCCGGTTCCAGCATACGCTTCAATCCATAAATAATCTGGGTGGCGCTGTTGCAGCCGAGGTGGAACCACGTGTTCTTCTCTACAGCCAAGAGATAGTCAATCTTGCGCATGCCCACAATCTCCTTCCGGCGATAACGTTTCCACGTGTCCTTTTCGTTCTCTATGGCATGAGAGGCCGTCCGGAGTGACTTGATGTTCTCATGCATCAGTCCTTGCGTGATGTTGCGGAAGGTCTCACGGGCAAAAGTGATGATGTCACCCTGCGTACGGCGCACATGCTGCACGAGGAGTTCCCAAGTCTGCCCCTTGTCGTGGCATCGTACCAGCTGGCGGAAGAGGGTGTCGACCGTCTCCTTGTCCCGCTTCTTCTTGAACTTGCGGTTGTTGCTTACGATGACCGCCACAACGGCACAAACCACCAGAACCATGGCGATGAAGCCTCCCATGTGGCAGATGGTGGCTATCACAAAACTCATGATAAATGCCGCACCGGCCGTGATGAACCATCCGCCGATTACGGTGATTACGCCTGTGATGCGGTAAACAGCCGTCTCCCGGCCCCAAGCACGGTCAGCGAGCGAAGACCCCATGGCCACCATGAACGCCACATAAGTGGTGGAAAGCGGGAGTTGCAGGGATGTGCCCAATACAATGAGCAAGCCGGAAAGCACCAGATTGACTGCCGCCCGCACCTGGTCAAAGGCAGCGCCGTGCTCCAGTTCCACCGCATCCTGATCAAAGCGATGGTCTATCCACGACGATACCCCCGTGGGCACGTACTTGGAAATGGCATGCGTTGTATTGAGTACGGCACGCACCGTGCGCCGCGCGATTCTGGACGATGAGAACACCTCTTCGCCGTCGTCCTGCCGTGAGAGGTTCACAGTGGTCTCCACCACCTTGTGCGCCTTCTTGGAGGTGAAGATGGCTACTGTCATGATCAGACCGGCGGCTACCAGATACAGGTGCATGCCTTCCAGCCGGCTCGGGCCGGCCAGACTACTCACAATGTAGGTGTTGGGCGACTGTCCCGCCCCATGGTTGGTAAAATCGAGGAACGATTCCAAGCCGGCCAGGGGCGTACCGATGAAGTTCACCAAGTCGTTGCCAGCGAAGGCCATGGCCAGCGCAAACGTGCCGAAGAGCACCACCACACGGAAGATATTGACTTTCAGCAAGTGCAGGATCTCCATCAAGATGGTAAAGCCCACCAGACTCACGAGCAGTATCATGCCGTTGTGCTCCGCGATCCATTCTTTCGTCCAGCCGATCTCATTGAGTATCGTGCTGCCGCTCAAACCGCTGACAAGCAGAAAATAAAAAATCGAGGTCACGCTCAATCCGCCGAAGATGGCGATGCTGTAGCGCAAATGTTTCTTATAGTGGAAGGTAAATACGATACGTGTGATCCACATCACGATCAAACCCACGACAAAGGCGATAGCCACAGAAAGGAAGATGGCGATGATCACGCTCAGTGCCTTCTCCGTGTTGATCAGCTCGGCATAGGTGTGGCTGCCCGACATGATTTGTGAAAAGGCCAAGGCCGTGCTGCCGCCCAAGAGTCCGAAGACCATCGACACCGTGGTGGAGGTCGGCATGCCCAGCGTATTGAAGATGTCGAGCAATATCACATCCGTGGCCGCCACGCTCAGGAATATGCACATCACATTCGACAGGGTATAGTAATGCGGATTGAAGATGCCGTGCCGTGCGATATCCATCATGCCGCCCGAGGTGCTCGCACCGACAAATATGCCTATTGCGGCTACTATCAGAATCGTTCGGAACCTCGCAGATTTGGCGCCTACGGCAGGGCTTAAAAAATTCACCGCATCATTGGCTACTCCGACAGACAGGTCGAACACGGCCAGTACAATAAGGAACAGGAGTATTCCCAGATAAAAAAAGTCCATATACGTGGATGATAAGATGTGTATAGCGGTGCAAATTTAATGGATGGACACCTATAGGCAAAGCGTTTCGTTACATTTCGGTTACATTTGTTTTACATACCGATGACGTGCCGGCGCGTAAAAAAGAGCGGTTCGCGACAGCCACGCTGCCGCGAACCGCCCTTGAAAGAACGTTGCCTGCCGATCGCCCGCCTACATCAGCCACACGGCCAAGTAATAAGTGACGAGCGAGGCCACCCATGCGAACGCCGTAGTATAGCCCGCTGCGAATATAGCCCATTTCCAGCCGCCGCTCTCATTCTTGATGGCCGTCACTGTAGCCACGCACGGGAAGTAGAACAAGACAAAGACCAAATACGCCAAGGCGGCCTGCGGGGTCATGCCCGCCCTCAACGATGCGGCCAGATGTGTGTCGCTGCTCGCGGCGTCCGCGTCCACATCATCCTCACCGGCCATCATCACCGCCAAGGTGCTGACCACCAGTTCCTTGGCGCCGACGCCTGCGAGTATGCCGACACTCATGCGCCAGTCGAAGCCCATGGGCTTGAACACGGGAGCCACGAAATGGCCGATCTGCCGCAGATAAGACGGCTGGGGCGTTTCTTCATGGGGCGCAGCAGAGGCTACATGCCCCGTCTGTACGCCTACCGTTACGGGTTCTGCCTCCTGGCTCGCGCCGCCGGGGAAATAGTCCAGTGCCCATATCAACAGGGAGAACACCAGAATGATACCGCCCATCTTGCGCAGATACTGGCGGCCCTTCTCCCACGTATGGCGCAGTACAGCCTTGGATGTCGGCAGGCGGTAGGGCGGCAGTTCCATGACGAAGGGAAGGTCGTCGCCCTTCATCAGGTAGCGGCTCATGAGCTTGGCCACCAGAATGGCCGCCAAGATGCCGAGCGCATAAAGGCCGAGCATGATCAGCGGCCCCTGCTGCGGGAAGAACGCGCCGATCAGCACCATATAGATAGGAATGCGCGCCGAGCACGACATGAACGGGATGACCAACATCGTGATCAGGCGGCTCTTGGGATTCTCGATCGTACGCGTGGCCATGATGGCGGGCACGTTGCAGCCGAACCCCATCACCATCGGTATGAACGACTTGCCGTGAAGCCCCATATGGTGCATCAGGCGGTCAGTGATGAATGCGGCGCGCGCCATGTAGCCGGTATCTTCCAGCAGGGAGATGAACAGATACAGAATCAGGATGTTGGGCAGGAACACGATGACAGCCCCCACACCGCTGATGGCCCCGTCAGTCACCATGTCCTTCAACATGCCGTCGGGCATCGCAAAGCCCACAAACTCGGACAGTTCGGACACGAGCCAGTCTATCCAGTCCATGGGATAACTGCCCAGTTCGAAGGTCATATAGAAGATGGAGAACAATACGGCGAAGAAGATGGGGAAACCCAGATAGCGGTTGGTCACCACGTCATCGATGCGTTCGGTCAAGGTGCGCTTCCCCGTCGCTACATGCGCCCGCAGCGTCTCCTTGAGCGCTCCTTGTATGAATCCGTACTTGGCGTCGGTCAGCGCGTTGTCGGGACTTTCGTGAAGCACCTTCTTGATGCGTCCGGCCTCCTCATAGCGGGCCGCCACCAGTTCATCGTGCAGCGGAAGCGTCTCTACCAGCCGCTGCACCTCGCTGTCACCCTCCAAAAACTTGATGGCCAGATAGCGGGTAGAGTATTTGGAGCGCAGGGCCGCATCCTTTTGGAAAATAAGTTTCAGCCGGTCGATGCTCTTCTCCAATTCCACGCCGTGGTTGATGTGTATGTGACGGGCGAGCGCCTCATCCTCAGGGTGCTCATACACCTCGATGATTTTCTCAAACAACTGGCGTACGCCCTTGCCCACACGCGAGACCGTCGGCACCATGGGCACTCCGAGCAGATGTCCGAGCTGCTCATAGTCGAGCTTGTCGCCGGATGCCTCCAGCTCATCGTACATGTTGAGTGCCACCACCATCGGCAGATGCATGTCGATCAGTTGCGTGGTCAGGTACAGGTTGCGCTCCAGGTTAGAGGCGTCCACCACATTGATCACCACATCCGGCGTGTCGTCTATCAGATGACGGCGCACATACAGCTCTTCCGGTGAGTAGGCCGACAGGGAATACGTGCCCGGCAAGTCCACGATGCGGAAACGGTACTGCTTCCACTCCGTACCCACGCAGTCTGACGCACGTCCCGAGGGCGGGGCGAAGGCGCATCCCTCACACGCCGCATCGGTCTCTATGGGATTGGCGCATTCGCCATCCCCACTTTTGGGCACGCGCACGCTCATCGTGAAGTAGCCCTCCTTGGCGTCTACCGTCACGCCGCTGTAGTTGCCCACGTGCTCGTGTCCGCCCGAGGCCACATTGAAGAGCGAGGTCTTTCCGCAATTCGGGTTGCCCACCAAAGCCACATTGATGACGCGCCGCTGGTCGGCAGCCATGCGCTCCATGTGCTGCTCCAGTCGCGCGCGCAGTTCCTCGGCCTCATCCGCGCCGGGCTTCAGCGCCTTCAGGCGGGCCGCCTCATCGGCATAGGCGCCGTCTTCCGCCTCACTCTGGCTCACCACGTCTATCAGCCGGGCCTCCTCGCGCCGAAGCGACACCTTGTAGCCCATGATTTCATATTCTATCGGGTCGCGCAAGGGGGCGTTGTGAATTACCTTCACCGTCTTGCCTTTTACAAACCCCATCTCCACGATGCGCTTGCGGAAACCGCCGTGTCCGGCGACCTTCACGATCACGCCACACTCTCCCGTATGTAAATCTGCGAGTTTCATCCAGTCTACGTATTTGTATGTTGATACGGCAGTGCCGTTTTTACCAAGTTGCAAAGGTACACCCTTTACGACAGACGGCGAATACCCACATAAGGGGATGGCCGGTGCAGGCACCCCCAATGCTCTCTTCGTCCGCAGAAACTCATGACCTTCCATCTCCCTGCCTGTGACAACAGCCCCCTTCCCCCGCTCCGGCAGACGGGGAGCGGGGCACCTCCTCCATAGTCTCCTGCTGCCTGACAAGCGGCGCAGACTTCCCTACGCCCGTCCCCGGTTCAAATTCAAGACTTGAATTATATAAATACAGTCTGCAATTATATATTTCAAGTCTGTATTTATATAATTCAAGTCTTTGTTTTTATAATTCAAGTCTTGAAATTGAGTCCAGCCCGCGCATTAGGGAGTTGGCAACCGTTCCGGGGGAACGGAGAAGCTGATTGGCGCAGCCTGTACGCCTCCCCCAAACTTCGCCGATGCCCCAACGGCACGCAAAGAACGGAACGGACAGCGAATCGGCGGCATCTCAACAAAAAGGCACAAGCAGGCTTGGCCTTCTGTCTTCGATTTGCGCTATCTTCGGATAAGATAGGCGGCATCTCAACAAAAGGCGCAAGCAAGCTTGGCCTTCTGTCTTCGATTTGCGCTATCCTTGGATAAGATAGGCTGCATCTCAACAAAAGGCACAAGCAGGCTTGGCCTTCTGTCTTCGATTTGCGCTATCTTTGGATAAGATAGGCTGCATCTCAACAAAAGGCCCAAGCAAGCTTGGCCTTCTGTCTTCGATTTGCGCTATCTTTGCAAGTTAGTATCAAGTGGACAATGGCGAGAAACACCCTCTCCCACAAGGCGGAAAGCCCTTGCACGCCCCATTTATTTTGAAAGAATATGACACATCGATCCTACAATTTGGGATTCATCAGTGATGAAAGCATACGCCGGCATGTTCTTAAAACGGTGCAAACATACCGTACAACTGTCAATCTAAGGATAATGTATTGACAGACAATAGATCAGATGAGGAGAAGAACACTGTATTGAAAGAATTAAAAGGAATGTCTTCCGACATACTGCGAAGCCTGTACTTATTAGCATTCAAAACTTATGACGGATTTGACAGATTCTGACATCATATCGGCCGATAACTTTGCCAACGTGACGGGCGTGTCGAAAGCCACACTTGCCGCATGGGAAGCAAAAGGCACCTTCGTGCCCCAACGCGACGCGAAAGGACGGAAGTTCTTCCGGATGGAGGATTTGGCAAACGTTCCAGAGATGGCGGCCATGCTGCATTCACACTGGGAGGAGGAGATGCAGACAACACCCCTGCGCGACTTTCACTCCATCGAGCTGTTTGCCGGAGGCGGGGGGCTTGCCTTGGGCATGGAGAAAGCAGGGTTCAAGCATGTCATGCTCAACGAATTTGACCACAACGCCTGCGAGACACTGCGCCGGAACCGTCCTGAATGGAATGTGCTGGAAGGCGATGTGTCGCAAGTGGATTTCACGCCCTGGCGCGATAAGGTCGACTTCATCAGCGGCGGCTTTCCCTGCCAAGCCTTCTCCTATGCGGGAAAGGGAGGCGGGTTCAACGACACCCGAGGCACGCTCTTCTTCCAGCTTGCCCGGGCCGTACAGGAGATCCGCCCCAAGGTATTCATGGGCGAGAATGTACGCGGACTGGCGGCGCACGATGGGGGACGTACACTGGACACTATCAAAAAGGCCATCGCAGAACTCGGCTACACACTGATCGAGCCGCGTGTGCTGAAAGCCATCTGCTACCAAGTGCCCCAAAAACGCGAGCGGCTCATCCTCATCGCCGTGCGCAACGACTATGCCGGCCGCGTCCATTTTGAATGACCCTCACCTTACCGGCGCGTCATGACGCTGCGCGACGCCTTCCGGGCCGGCCCGCTTTATGACACGGACGTGCCGGAATCCCCCGGCCAGAAATACCCCGAGAAGAAGAGAATGGTCCTGGCGCAAGTGCCTGAGGGGGGAGATTGGCGCAACCTGCCGGAAGAGGTGCAAAAGGAGTACATGGGGGCAAGCTTCTACCTGGGAGGCGGCAAGACGGGAATGGCCCGCCGCCTGTCGTGGGACGAGCCCAGCCTGACCCTCACCTGCGCCCCCGCCCAAAAGCAGACCGAACGCTGCCACCCCACCGAGACCCGCCCGCTCTCTGTACGCGAGTATGCCCGGCTGCAGACCTTTCCGGATGAATGGCAATTCACCGGCACTGTCAGCACGCAATACAAGCAGATCGGAAATGCCGTGCCCGTCAATCTGGCGTGGGCGGTGGGACGTGCCATCATGCGGATCATGAACCGGATCGAGCTTATGGACCGCCAGAAAACGGCCGACCCAATGGGCATTCCAAGGGAATGAGTCCGCACTGGCTTTCCCCCTGAAACCGTACGCGGATATCCATGCCATACTTGGTGAAAAGGCCAACGTGTGCAACCGAACAGAAGACAATTCATCATCATGAATAACTGCATAGATTTTATCCTGGCCTATGTGCCGGGCATGGAAGTGCTGGCGAATGAGCTGAAGCGCTCCCCCCTCATACATCACTTGATTTTGGCTGTTCCCGAAAAGGGTGAAGCGGCAGGGCTGGAAGACGAGCGCTGCTCTTCCATCGTATCCGACAATTTGCGGAGCACCAAATTCCTACGCACGGCAGCTCCCAAGCTGACTGCCCCCTACACGGTTCTCTATGGAAGCACGCACGATCTGCACCTCGGCTACCGTGCCTTGGAACGGATGCTGCAGGCGGCGCAGAACAGCATCGGCACCCCCGACACGCCGTTGCTGCTGTACGCCGACCGGTATGACCAGAACGGGCCGCACCCCGTGACAGACTACCAAGACGGCTCGCTGCGCGATGATTTCGACTTCGGTTCGCTGCTGTTCTTCACCACGGCCTCCATCACCTCGTTCCTCTCGCAGCCGCGCACGCCGCGCTACCGTTTCGCAGCCATCTATGCCCTCCGGCTCTTCATCAGTATGCAAGGCAAACTGATTCACTTGCCGGAATCTTTATACACGGAAGCGGAAACAGACCTCCGCGCCTCCGGCATGAAGCAGTTCGACTACGTGTCGCCATCGGCCCGGGAAGTGCAGCAGGAAATGGAACGAGCCTGTACGGAACACCTCAAGGCCATTGGCGGATGGCTCGCCCCGAACGAGCTGGAAGAATTGCCCCCACTTGAAAACCCGGACAATTACCCAGTGGAGGCCAGCGTCATCATCCCCGTCCGCAACCGCGAGCGAACCATTGCCGATGCCGTAGAAAGCGCACTCTCCCAGCAAGCCGCCTTCGACTTCAACGTCATCGTCATCGACAATCACTCGACCGACGGCACAAGCGCCGTGCTCGACCGATACGCCGAATCCCCACAGGTCATCGTACTGCACCCCGAACAGACGGACTTGGGCATCGGCGGGTGCTGGGACCTGGCCATACGTTCCCCGCACTGCGGGCGCTATGCCGTACAGCTCGACTCCGATGACCTCTATGCCGGCCCGGACACGCTCACACGCATCGTGGAGACTTTTACCCAACAACGGGCCGCCATGGTGGTGGGGAGCTACCGCATGGTGGACTTCCGGCTCAACACGTTACCCCCGGGACTCATTGCCCACCGGGAATGGACGGCTGACAACGGACGCAACAATGCGCTGCGCATCAACGGCCTCGGCGCTCCCCGTGCCTTCCGCACCGACCTGCTGCGCCGTCTGGGCTTTCCCAACACGAGCTACGGCGAAGACTACGCCTTGGGGCTGGCATTTTCAAGACACTACCGCATAGGGCGCATCTACGACGAGCTGTACCTGTGCCGGCGATGGGAGGGAAATTCCGATGCGGCGCTCAGCATCGAAAAGACCAACCGCAACAACCATTACAAGGACGCTCTGCGCACGATGGAGCTGCACGCCCGGCAGGCGCTCATCCTCCGTTGGAATCATCCTGCGGACGAGGCGGAAATCAACCGTTTCTTCGATAGGCAACTGGCAGACTGGCCCGAAGTGGCTCATCGCTTCAGCGCCCTCCGGGAGCAAGTTCTGACGCGTCCGCTGGAACCAACAGACAATGAAGGGCCGCTGGCCGTGCAGCACAATCCCGCACGCATGGTGAGTACAGGCGCCCAAATAGACCGAGCCTCTCTGGCGGAGCGCCCCTGCTTCCTGTGTGACTGCAACCGTCCCATCCAACAACAGGCCCTGCCTGTCATGGGCACGCTCCAGCTGCTGGTCAACCCCTACCCCGTCCTGCCCCGCCACCTCACACTGCCCACACGCCGCCACACTGCACAGAATTTCAAGCACTTCTCCACCTTGATCGGCCAGTTGGCCTGGAGCATGAAAGACTATCTGCTCTTTTACAACGGCCCCCGCTGCGGCGCCTCAGCCCCCGACCACGCCCATCTACAAGCCGGAACGCGGGGTATCGTACCCATCGAACGTGACTGGCGCATCTATGCAGGGCAGCTGCAGCCTGTGCTGGCACTACGCCCCGATGGCAGTGATGCCCCGCTATCCGTACCTGCACAGCCCGACATGGCTGTCATCAGCCTGCTGCACGGATTCGCCTGTACGGCCTTCGCACTCTGCGCCCCCAACGCAGAAACCCTCCGCACGCTCTTCGGCAAGCTTTGGGCAGTGCTTCCTGTTGACGGGAAATGTGCAGAACCGGATGTCAACGTGCTCGTATGGCGGCAGGAGAATGCCCCCGGCACGGAGGACTGCCTGGTGGCCGTGGTTTACGTGCGACGCAAGCACCGCCCCGACTGCTATTATGCCACAGGCAAGGCACAGTATCTGGTCAGCCCCGGCGCACTCGACATGGGCGGACTGCTCATCACACCGAGAGCGGAAGATTATGAACGCCTTACCCCACGCATGGCACAAGGCATTCTGCGTGAAGTCAGCATCACCGAAGGTATGGCACGCACCCTTGCCCGCAGGCTGCTCCCCAACTCTACACGAAGAGCCGCCGCAGAAGAAACGGAAGGATGGCGGAAAGCGGAGGGTCTGAACGAACTGCGGAAGATGTGCGACGAGGTGTCGGTAGGAATCGTCAGCGCTCCGGAAATCAGCTTCTCCCTCAATGGCACCTATTCTGCCAAGGGGGCCAATGCCACCGGTCCGCAGACGGCCCGCTGCGTGGACGGCGGCATCGAATGGCACGGCAACATCTACAGCGAACTGCTCTTCACGCCAACAGACGAAAAGGTATCTTTCACCATCGATGGTGTGACCATCGGCAAGGATTTCCATTGGCAGCAACAGGAGCGGCAAACGTTTGAGGGCAAGCTGCACCTGATCGTGGACGAGGAGAAGTTAGTGGTAATCAACCAGCTGCCCGTAGAAAACTATCTGACCAGTGTCATCTCTTCCGAAATGAATGCGCACTCTTCACCCGAACTGCTCAAAGCGCACGCTGTCATCTCGCGCAGTTGGGTGTACAGCCAGATCATACACCGGCGAGAACGCCAAGGAAGCGGCGAGACGCATTTCAGTTTCGCTCACGGTGAAGGCGAACTCATACGCTGGCATGACCGTACGGACCATGAGCTGTTTGATGTCTGCGCCGATGACCATTGCCAGCGCTACCAAGGCATTACCCGCGCCTCACTGCCCACGGTGAGACAGGCGGTGGAGGAAACACGGAGCATGGTGCTCACAAGCGAAGGACGACTGTGCGACGCACGTTTCTCCAAATGCTGCGGAGGCGTGACGGAACGCTATTCTGCCTGCTGGGACGACAAGGATTTTTCCTATCTCCAGCCCATACGCGACGATTCTTCGCACACGCCGCTCAGTGGGAGCGAACAAACCATGTCCGCCGAGGAGCCCCCTCTGCCAGACCTCTCGCAAGAGGCTGAGGCAGACCAATGGATACGCTCTGCCCCTGAAGCGTTCTGCCACACGGACGACAAGCAACTGCTCGCACAAGTGCTGAACAACTATGACCAGACAACCACTGATTTCTACCGCTGGGAAGTGACCCTCAGCCAACAACAGGCGCGTGAACTCATAGAGAAACGCACACAAATGGAATGGGGTGACATCATAGACCTGCAACCTGTAGAACGCGGAGCGAGCGGACGCATCATCAAACTGCGTGTGGTAGGGACGAAGCACACGCTCATCATTGGCAAAGAGCTGGAAATACGCCGTCTGCTGAGCGAGAGCCACCTGTACAGCTCAGCCTTTGTGGTGGACAAGCAGTATGCCGATAATACGGACAGTGCGCCTGCTGCCTTCCACCTGCTCGGAGCCGGATGGGGGCATGGCGTTGGACTCTGCCAGATAGGGGCCGCAGTCATGGCCTCCAAGGGTTACGACTATCTGCAAATCCTAAAGCACTACTACACAGGAAGCCGGGTGGAATGCATCGGAAAGGAATAGGGCCGTATATTCGTCCCTCCTCTCCGGCCGCGCGATAAAATATTTACAGAAAAGGCACACGAAGGGGCACCTAAAAATGGTGTCCCTTCGTGTGTTTATAAATGACACAACAATCCCTTCCGTCAGAAAAATGAAAGGGGAAAGCCTCAAAGGCAAGCTTTGTCAAGCTGGGCGAACCTCTTAAATATCCAACTGCCGCCCCGACCCACTCCTATAAGTGCCATACTTAGAATCGTACGATTTTATCCTCGGTCGTTGATACACATCTTTGTGCATACGAACAAGCCCCGGCTTCTCTTTATTCTCCATATATGCCCCCACGAACATGCCCTAAATTCTACACCATCGTCCAGCATTCACCCTACAACAAAACAAAAAAATACATTCTTTTTGTTGCATAATAAATATATTATCACGTTCTTTGCAGATAACAGATTTCAATTCTGCATTTAGAGAAAGCGTCACCGCACCTGCCTTATACCATCGCAGCAAAAGAAGGAATGCCCATCAGTGGCCCTGTAGCTTACATCTTCGCCATGTACACAAAGCAAGTTCTCCCATCCCATACCGGTATCTGTCCTCTCCCCCTCTATGGCCACTAACCAATCTAAAAATACTTCGCACATGAAAGCTTTATCAAACCTCCACCTGTTTTTTCTCCTTCTGGCCTGCCTGCTTCTGCTGACAGCCTGCACCAAGGAGGATGACCTGTATGCTGGTGTCTATACCGTAAGGATTGCATATATTCCCCCTGAAGATTTATCTCCCCGTATCGTATCCATCGTGGAGAATGTTCCTGGAGGGGGCAAACAGGCACTGTTGGGTTTCCAAGGATACTATCCAATAGCAGGAGATCACATCGAATTCGATCGCAACGACATTCCCCGCCAACTTCGCGAAGGGGAAACTATCAGGCTCAAAGTTTACCTGATAGAAATAATTCCGCAATTGGTATTCTCCGAATACACGAAACCGGAACATAATGCATGGATATGCAAAGTTGTCGCCATCCAGTAGTACAAGTCTGCTTCTTGTTTTACTGAAAGGTGGTATGTAAACAGAGCGCCCGCACGTAGGAAATAAATCATCCCTACATGCGGGCGCAGTGCGCGTACGGTGTTACTGAATCCGCCAATGAGGCAGCTGTAAAGTTTAAAAAGTTGGGAATGGGAAATCTTAACCGATTAAAGGCCTTCCTTCTCTATCAACACCACCGCATAAGCAGACATGCCCTCCTCACGCCCGGTGAACCCCAAGCGTTCGGTGGTCGTGGCCTTGATGCTGACATCCGCAGGGGCGACATGGAGCAAGGGCGCCAAAACCTCCTGCATCTGCGGAATGTGCGGATTGAGCTTGGGATGCTCGGCACAAACGGTGGCATCCACATTGCCGACTCTCCATCCCTTCTCCCCCAACAGTTCCACCGTGCGGCGAAGGAGTATCTTGCTGTCAATACCCGCAAATTTGTCAGAAGTGTCAGGAAAATGGTAGCCGATGTCGCGCAATCCCGCTGCCCCAAGCAGGGCATCGCAGATGGCGTGTACCAGTACGTCTGCGTCACTGTGTCCCAACAGGCCGTGCGTATGTGCGATCTGAATGCCGCCCAACCACAGGGGACGGCCTGCCACGAGGCGGTGTACATCGTAGCCCATGCCTACTCTTATCTTCATCTGCGTCGTCCGATTAGGTCGCGAATGCCGTCAATATCGAAAGAAAGCGACACGCGCAAGGTTTGATCCAGGGGATTGGAGGGAGACGTAGCTATGATGTAGCCGGCATCAATCGCAAGCACATTCATACGGAAACCCGCGCCCACCGAGGCGTATTTGCGGTTTCCCTCCCATTTGCTCTCATTGTAATAACCGCCGCGAAGCGTGAATTTCTCGTTATAGGTATATTCCATACCCAGGCTCCAACGAAGCTCCTGCAACTCCCCCTTGAAACCCCGCTCATTGTCGCCAAAAGAGGAGAAGATGCCCGAGATGGAGGACTTGTTATAGTAGTCGCGATCGAGGCGCTGCTGGTAGTCCTCATTGCTCTCATCCGCTTTCTGAAGCGGCATGGAGGGAACCAGGTATTTGTTCACATCCGCAGAGAAACTGATGCGGTTGTACTCATTGAGCGGAACAAGATAGCTGAGACCCAACCGCAAATTGGTCGGTATGAAACGGGGACGGTCATCTCCGTAGGATATCTTGCTGCCAATATTGCTGACATTCAATCCCCAAGACAACTGGCACTCACGCTGCCCCATCATGACATACCCCGTATGGTAAAGGGCTATGTCCGCCGCAAAGGCGGAACCGGGAGTCGTGCTGTCGTCGTAATGGCCGTTCATATCAGAATACATGTATCGCAACGCCACCGCTGCGGAGAACTGCTCGCTCAACATACGGGAGTACGCGAGATCCACACTGAACTCATAAGGCTTGACCATGATGTCCTCGCCTCCTGTCACCTCTCCCAAAGTGAAGTAGCTCAGTGAGGCGCTGAGCGCCTGATAATCTCCCAAACGGATGTATCCCCCCGCATTGAGCAAGGCAATGCCCGTCGTGAGTTTGCGAAGCCACGGGGTGTAGTTGATGGCAAAACCGGCACGGGAAATCGTGAACGGATATTTGGCGGGATTCCAATACTGTGAGAAGACATCGGGGTCGGTGGCTACACCCACATCTCCCATACCGCCCGCCCGGGCATCGGGAGCTATGGTCTGGGAAATGACACCGATGCCCTTGCTGACGGGGTTGAAATTGTCACGCGTTTCATCCTGGGCCATGAGAGAATGGGCCGAGAGCATGAACGCTATCGTGATTAGATTGAAGCGTTGGTTCATTGTATCTGATTGGAGAACTGCCACCTCCGGAATGCGGAGAATAAGCAGCCAAATATTAGTAGGGTCTAAACGACATCTATTTTATAACGGACGGAGCGTGCGTTTATTGCCCCGCCAAACATCCCGGAAGCATCGGGAGCGTTTACCTCGGATTGACGATCCACTTCTTCGCACCGGTCTTCTCACTGCCCACTATGCCCCGGTAGAGATACACACCGGGCGGAAGGAGTGAACCCGAATAATCCGTCAGTGACCAGTCGATGGCCACTTGCCTGTTGCCGGAAAGCAGCGGAGCCCCCCCATGCCATAACCGTGCCCCGGTGAGACTGTATACTTCAGCCGTTGCCTGCAGGTCGCTCCCCACCGCTTCGGGCATGCTGATCACGAAACGTGTCTGCGAAGCAGAAGTGCGTGTGGCGTTGATGTCGAACTTGTCGGCATATCCCTCACGGACTACGAAAGACAAGGTGGAAGTGGAGGAATTGTCGAAAGCATCCCAGGCACGGAACGTCAAGGTGTGACGGCCGGGCTGCAGATTTGCCAGCGGGTAGGATACCAGACCCTCGCTATAGGATCCGTGGTTAAAGGCGAAATAATCATTGAGCACCTGCGTCGTTGAGGCATCGCCGTCCAGCCACAGCTCCATGTCATGACCGAGACTGCCGCTCACGATAGAAATGGCGGTAGAATCGACAATCGAAGCATAGAACGTGGCTTGTGTCGAGACAATCCCGCCATCGGGAAAGTCGGGCGAGTTCAGATAGAGATAGAGGTCAGGTCCCAGGGTGTCAGCCTCTGCCGTAGGCGCAATGCCATTGAAACAGAAGCGAGTGAAAGAACCGTTGCACTCTCGGCGTGTGGAGTTGTCGGCGGCGTAGAGCGAGAGCAAAGCCTCTTGCGTGCTGAACTCCAAGCCCCGGGGAACGACAAACTCCAAGATGAAACGCCCTTCATGCACCTCGACAGAACCATCGAAGACGACCTTGGTATAGTCTTTATATTCAAACGGCTCCACGCTGGTGCTGCCCGTACCCTTACAGGTCAACGTCTGCAGGGGGGTGAAGACCGTAGCCGTCAAGACACCGTTAAACGCGGTATCGGGGGTATCGACAGACGTTGGCGAACCGACAAAACCTGAAAACCGAACCTTGCTGCCGATGGGCAGCTGCTCTGCTTCCGAAGTGGCAGAAACCGCACGGGAATTGATACTGTCTATGGTGATGCCAGCATCCGGATAGGCCAAGGATAACGCGGGATCGCCCAACAGTACATATTTAAGCTTATTGATGGTTTTGTCGAATCCGATAGTATTGCCCTCCCCGGTCGAAGACACCAGTTCGCATTTGGACAGCCTCAACGCATCGCCCAAAGTATAACGCCTTCCGGCATTGTCACGCGCAAATGCATACTTGACAAAACCTTCATTCAGTGCGCGGTTACGGTCGGCATATACCGTACGTGCGGCACACAACACGGCGATGGCCGGCGCCTGACGATTGAAAAGCGCGGAGCGTCCCAAATCATCTACCGCCTGATCAAAGGGAGTTATCTCACACGAGGCGTAAATCCAAAGCGGACGAGATGGGCTGACATTAGCGGCCATCTCTTCCTTGGACAGCAAAAAGCTATGCGAAAGGCGATCCGGACTTCCATGGCCGTTGTAGTTGAAGATGAGAGCGCCCTGCTGCATGGCCGTCTTCAATTTCTGTGTCGCCTCAGGATAAGTAGCCCCCTTGGCAGTAAGTGTCGGTGCGTAGAGGTCAGGATTGATGCGGCGCAGCAAGAAACTGCTGCCTGCAGCTTTCTCCACCTGCTGTACCACTCCGTTCGCATCGTTCATGTGCAGGTTGTTGTCACCGACATCGCCAACCGCCCACATTTTATTTTTCCAAGCCCCGACCTGTTCGTTGTCCATGTAGGCGAGAGCCTGTGCGACAAGCCATTCGGCGTCAGCTTCCGTGTGGCAAAGGAAACGTCCCACGCCCAAGTCCAGTTTGTCGGTGACTGAGCCTGACACACTACTGAACTGCGCTCCCTCCCCGTCATCGAGCAAGGCAAAATAGTCATCCGTCACATAGCTGTGAAGCGTACCGATGGAATAGCCGCCATTGACCACACGCTCCTGATCGTTCCGCTCATAAGCCAACAGATAGTCATCGGGCGAAGCCCCTTTCCACTCACTGGTAATCATGCGGTTGTCATAAGCGCCATCACCCATCAATAAAAGATAACGCGGCATGTCCGCCTCGCCGGACGCACGGTCATACAACATTTTAAGATAACGGCGATAGGCCGCCACGTCGGGAGTACCTGAAGAAAATTCATTGTAGAGCTGGTCTGCACGAACCACCCGTACTCGCATGCCGCTCTTCTGGCGATGCGCCTCAGCAAGCCGCTCCGCCTGTGCAAGCAGCTTACCGGATGCCGGCACAATGATGACATAATCAGCCGCTCCGTCCGCATGCAGATTCTGGTTCTCTATCTCCCCTACGACATCGGGGCTGGGGTATGAAGTGGCAGACACATCAACCAGCGCAAAGCGGGCACTTCCATCGGAAGTATGCGCCGTATAGACAGCCCCGTCCAGCTCACCGGGCAATTCGGTTACCAGTTGCCCGGTGTCGTTCAGCTGCCATACACGCGTATTGACATCTGCCGAAGCCACCTTCAGATCAGCTGCACCGGTTTGTGAAGTCGTAAAGGCGGCCGTTGTATAAAGGGTTGACAGCTGCTGCGCATACCTGCAATACAGATAATTGAGGCGACCTGAAGCGGTCGTGGTGACTTTAAAACGCTCTTCCGTACCCAGTTCCGCTTGGAAAGAGCCTCTGACGCCCTTGGCGGACTCGTTCTCCCCTGTTTGAGAGATCGTTCCCTTTGCCACAATCTCCGAACCGGCCACACGGGTGATCATGTATTGAGGTGAACTGGAAGTGCTTTGCGCTGTCACATCGTAATAGACCCGACAAGTGCCGCCCACATTGCCCGGCAATGACAGAGAGAAGGTATGTCCTCCCTGCAGATCTGAGCTGTCGTAAAAATCACGCCCGCCACCGTACCAAACAAAGGCATCGTTGTCATAGACAGAATAAGCCGTACATTCACTGACAGAAACCGCTTCGCCAGCCGGCCGGGCCGCTTGCTGCCAAGAGGCGGGATTTTCACCTTCTGTCAGGAAATAATAGCTGTATCTTGAAAAGGTATTGGTCAAGAACAGGCCGTCAGAGGTATGACGGGTCAGTCCTTCTGCCCAAAAAAGCACAGACCCCGTCCGTCGAAAAAGGGGCACCTCGCAAAGATCGTCTATCAGGGCATTCTTGCCCGAAAAGCTGAGCACATCCGGAAGAAGACGGCCACCATAACCGTAAAGCTTGACACGCGAAGGGTCGGAAAATCCCATTTTGGACAGTTGCGCGTCCGTCAGTTGATAAATTCCTTCCCCTTTTACACGGATCTTTACCCACCGTCCTTGCGCCAGGACAGACTGCCCCGCATAACGGGCAGTCTGACCAGCCTGAGCCGCCGTGCCAAGGATGGAGCGGATCGCAGCCGACCGAACGGGATGTATTACCTCATATTTCAGTTCGAAATCAACCATACGCTGCCACCGTCCCTGACGGTATATTGCGGGAAGAAAGGATACCTCCGCAATCGTACGCCCACGGCTGCGTCCCGTTCGAACATGAAACTTCACCTCTGAGGAAGGTTTCACACCCAATGCATTCAAATAGTCCACACCGTCCTTGGACAAGGGACTGTATTCGGGATATTCCACATAGAAGCGTACGGAGTCGGTCTTCGACAGAGTGCCTAAATCGAACTGCCGGGTGACAGGCTGCAATGTCTGGGATTGGGCAGTTCCACCCCACAAAATAAGGAATAATATAAGAAGATACCTGTTCATAGGCACTATGGTCTGTTTAGTACATGAGTAACTATTTGACATTGAACGCCCATACAGAGGTGTCATCCAGTGCCAAAGTGATGCGGTCGCCTATCCGCACGGGACGATTGCCGCATGCCAGGGGAACAAGCAAGATATCGCCCTGCCGGAAAGTATAATACCGGCTGGTCCGTGCAAGCAGAACGTCCACTTGGGCAAGCATGTCCGGGACTATTTCCGCACCGCAGCAAAACTCCTCATTCACGCTGAGCGTTGCCCGACCTGCCTGCACAAGGCCAACGTGTTCGGCCACAGCCAACGCATTGTCGAAGCCTACCGCCACATCCGTCGGCACTCCCCTTTCCTGCAAATGTACAAATAAGTCACGGGCTACGAAATGAGCGGCCAATGCCAACGAAGATTTATCATAATAACGATGTGCAAACTGCTCATCAATGCTGCGCCCAAGACGAATGACACGTACTGCACAGCACAAATCGGGCACGAATGAATCTGCGAAATCGGGTATGAAGAACGGCCTCTGCTTGATAAGCATCGCCGTGTCAGGCAATGTCGTGACGGCCCATTCCATATCGGGATGGAAAAAACGGTAGATATTCATTTTTCAGCGATCTAAAAAGTTGGGATACACCTTACGACTGCAAGACTACCTGTTTAGGATAAACTTGATACTCACACCGAAATCCTGTGTAGTGACAGGATAGGAAGAGGAAGTAAGCAGCGGTCTGTTCATCTGCCGGTCATAATAGGCCGTCAAGGTCAAGAACTTGCTCAAGGCATAATCTGCAGAGAAGGAGACTTGCACGGCCTTGTTGCCACTCGTGGCCTGAGTCAGCTGCGTGAGGATATCACGGTTAAGCGCACTCTGATTTCGGATGGTAAAATCCAGACGCAGATTCAGGTCATTGGCAAAGCCCCGTGCATTTGTTGTCGTCTGCCTCTTGGCTCCACTGCCCTTGCTCTTGGAGCGTACCGTACGCTTCGGGGCGAAAAGATTCAAGTCAGCAACCTTGTATCCCAACCCTATGACAAAGTCATTTGAGCGGGTCTCTGTCAGCTGCTGTGAGGTCATACTGAGCATCAGCACGCGTGTGCGCCTCATCTCCACCTTCGCCGTCAAGTTATTCAGGAAAGTCATGTCCACACCAAACAGCGGAGAAAAACTTTCATTCAGGCTGACAGCCGACACATCGTACATGCCGCTCGGTACAGGATTGCCCGATGAAATATCATTAATGAAGCCGAACCCTCCCATGTATTCCATAAAACTGGTAAAAGTGTTGTACGAGCCTACGGAATAGACGCTTTTGTATGCATGGTTGAGATTGAAACTCTTGAACACCTTCTTCATCTTGGGCAACTTGGCCAGTCCGCCGTACGTAACGCTCCAATTGGGCAGCAGTTTGAGCAACGAAGGGAAGATATCAAGCCCGCCTCCCGCCGATGTATACGTATTCAGGAAGGCCGGTATCATTACCTCAGGCGAATAAGCGCTTATCGTACCATTTTCAGGATCAAACGTCTGCCCCGCCAAGGTCGTACCCGCCGGATAGACCGCTCCCGCATACTGTGCCTCCACCCGGCTGCGATAAGTCTCAAGCATTCCACAGAATTTACTGAACGACTTGCTGCGATATCCCCTGTCAGCTGACCCCATGCTTTCAAAAGCAGTACCGATGGAAATAGTCGTCATGGAGAAGGAGCCGGTTTCGGTAGTAGGCATACCATCGAACATGTACTGGATACTTCGGTTGCGGGTCACGTTTCGTGAAGCGTTCAAATCGATCTTGACATCACGCAACGGCTCCAATGTCGCACGAAGCTGTAAGGATTCCGTGGCATTGGTGGTAGCGGGTGTGGTGATGCTGTCCGACATGAGCAGCCAGCCACGCTGCGCCGCACGGGTGACATAGTCCGACCCGGTCATGCCAAAGGCGAAGTCTATGCCTGGTGACATCCCTCCCAAGCCCTTGGTCTGGCCCAACATATCACCGATCTCCGGCAGAAAGCCGGGGACGCTCATGTTGTATCGGTTCGTGTAATTTATGCTTACATTACGCACCATCATCAGAAAGCGCGAACCCATCTCCAAGGCTTTATACCACCCTTGGTCTTCCTTGCGCTTACGTGGCGATACCGTCACCTTGATACGTGCTGTATCCTGTGACAGGATGAGGATGCGGTTGTTGTCAACCACACGATAACGCAAAGGATAACGGCTCCCGTCCGGGCGCAAAGCTGTTACCCGGAGTTTCTTGGAAGACTGATTGTGACGCAGCTCCTGTGTCGTATCGGGTCTGAGCACCACCTCTTTTTGGAAATTCTTCCGCTTCGCCGCAGCCTGCCCCTTGGATTTGGGCGTTTGGGAGTATTTGCGGTTCACAGCCTTCAGGAAAGGCACATGATTATAAAGTGTCTCAAAATTCAAACGTGCATTGCCCGTAATGTTTCGGGAATTGTTCACGGTGTTACCCGCAGAAGAGCCATCATCCAGATCTGCTCCACGCGTCCAGTTGTAAGTCGCATTATACGAGGCATCCACAGTCACCCAGTCAAAAAGCGGCAACTTGTTAAGCGGAAGCCTCCAGCTTAAATCAAAATTCTGCTGGTAGGACAAGGGACGCCCCAACTGCTTGATACTATGCCAAACGGAATCCTTCCAAGCCGTATAACGGTCGGGGAACAAATCCTTATTGACCGCCGTATAGGGCTGCTCTATCTCTGCATTCGTCCCGGAGGAAAAATTGGCATGAATATTCTTGGTGAAATCCCACCGAAGCTGGAACGAACGATTCCATAAGAAATCACTCGACCAAGTAAGCGGCAAGTTCGTATTGTCCATATTCTCCATGTCACGCTCCTGCAATTCATAGTAGGAGCGCGTAATATCAGAATTAAAGGACAAATTCTGTGGAACATAATTGAAGCTCTGGTCCTTCAGTATCTTGAACCACTTGGACTTGGACTTGTTTTTCTTGAAAGGCTCAAATGGCTGGAAATTGGGCGCCCAATTATAATTGAAAGAATACTTCCAATTCTGATTCTTTTCCCACGCTGTCGTTTCCCCTGTTGTATTCCGGCTGGAATAGGCATATCCCAGCGTAAAATTGGCAGGATCGTAAGGCATGGGGTGGCCTTTCGTCACGATATTGAAGCGCGCACCACTGACGCTGAAGTTCTTGTTGACGACCACATTCTCTGCGATGTTCTTGAGCGAATCACGCTGGGCGTCATTGGCCAAGGCATCAAGCGCCTCGCTCAATTCCATATCGGTATCAAGCGGATTGTAGCGAGGTGACGTGCGCTGCTTGGAATAGGAATAGTATACTGGCGCATTGAGCTTGACCTTCTCGGGGAGGAACTTGCCCATTTGCACATTGGAAGTAATAGAGTATTCGTAAAGATTGTCATCGCGGCGCTGGTTGACACTTTCCTCCAATCCACCGAACCCCTCCGTCTCTATGTGGCCAGTGAGATTCAGTGTCGCCACATCAGACAGCTGCAGGTTCAGCTGGGACTGAGCCGCCCAACCACCCTTGTTGGTAAACTGCTGCAACCGAAGCTCATTGACCCAGACCTCGACATACTGCACCTGCCGCGAATTGTTGCGTATACCTATCATGATGGTTCTTACCTCACCAAGCGAGGGATTGCCCATAACGCTTATACGATTGGCAGGCTTGCCGGGGTCGTACTCTGAATACAACTGGGCGTAAGAAGCCAGTCCCAACGCCTTCTGTTTGTTACGATTGCGCTTGATGTCTGTCAATAGCCGCAAGTCAATGTCAAGCATGTTGTCCTCCGGCCAAATAATCTTGGCACTGGCATTATTGTCAGCATACTTTCCGGGAGGTGTTATCCTGAGCGGAATCTCGTATTCGTAGAAGTTACTTTTATAGTCTGAGCCAAGGCGCACGAAGACGGAGGTCTGGCCGTCTGCCACACTGGCCTCGCCATTTAGGGAATTGGCATGGGTAAACATCTGAAGATGCTTGTAACGGCGCAGATCGAGCGTGGTGTTTTTGTAAACTGCTCGCGCATCCCCCGTGGCCAATCCCTTGACCGTCAACGAGAGCGCCTGCTCATTGTTCTGCAAAACCTGTGTTTGCCCCGGATCTACTACCCGGCTGATGCCGGGAGGAAGTATATAGTTTACAGGCTCCTTGTCGTTATTCTCCTCAAAATTTACCGCGCTAACCTCCAAAGTCCCACTGGCCTCGGGAGCTTTTCCCTGATACAATGCCTGCTCATAGGCACGCCATTCGCCATGTACCAGATTGAGCGTAGCCATACGTAGGACTACGGGGCGGTCAAAACCAGTCATGAACATGCGCATGAAACGGATAGAGGAAAAGTCGCTGATGCCACCAATCCTTTGCTCATACTGATCCACAGGTATACGGAACTGATACCAAGTATACTCACGGGTCACTCCATCGCGGGTCTTCTCCGCCGTGACACGTTTGTCTACAATATAGTTCTGCCCCACCTGCATAGCCTCGGGACTAATATTCACACGGTACTGATAGTACTTCTCATATTCGTTGAGCGTGAAATCCTGGTTGATATCCTCTACATCCGGAGTGGTCTTGTAAGCGGTGCTGTAACTCTCCGGAGAATGCTCGGAATCTACGGAGTTCCCGTTGGGATTGTTGATATACTTATAACGATCCAGAATACTGCGCTGTTCACGGTCGTAGTCGGAACCGCGAAAGTAATGGTACAAGTCGGCAGACGGGGCAGACAAGATCGAATCATAGACTTCCGCACGAACCTTGGACTGTATGGCGGACAAGAAGGCGGCATAGGCGGGATAAGTACGCTCCTGCTCAGATGTGAGACCATTGAAGCCGACATCCTGTTTGCTCCTTGAACCACTCTGTGTATTAAAGGCGTAAGTAACGGTGCTCTGCGTAGGCACACGCCCCCATACTGTTTCCGTGTATTGCGAGGGGTCATCATCAATGGGAAGTCCACTCTCATAAAACTTCTTGCCGTCCTTCAGAATATCCTCACTGATCTCACCCAAATTAAAATAAAGCTGCCCGCTGAAAGTCGTACCGGCATCACGAGCCTTTATGAACGGGTCAAGCATCCAAAACTCTATGTACTCAATATTGGCCGTCTCAAAATCCGAAGTCTCCAAACGACGCATCATCCCGCCCCACCTCGCCGTGGGGTTGGTCAAATGCCCGTTCGAATCCAGCGAGGGATCCAGATTGTACGGTCCTCGCTCATTGGGATAAAAGGCAAGATTCAACACATTGAGCGTGTTGGACTCCTGCATGTTGATGCTCTTGTTCGGGAACAGCTCGCTCTTATAAACCTCACGGACATCCGGATCGGACAACTGCTTAAGGTCATTCTTGATGTGACCGGGAGTAAGGCTGGAAGAGCGGCGAGTAAACAAGGGATCTATGTAGTACCAAGCCAACAGAGCACGGTTATAACCGTAACGGACATCTCCGGAATATTTCGACTCGGGGAACATGGAAGGAACGCTTGAGATGGTCCAGTCCTTTGGATTGGAAATGTCTATTTCGCTCTTCGCATTTTCAAAATCGTCAATGTATGAGGCATTCCCCTGTACGCCACGGCTCTTTCCGGCAATCAGCTGGGCGAACTCCGCTGTGAAATTGATGCTGGAGGGAGCGGTGCAATGCAGCAAGGGAAGGCGATCCAGCCAGTCGGTCAGTCTCTGGCTCTGCTTCTTCCACGAGATGTTCAGCCCCCACAAGGTATTATTGAGCGGTTCACTTCCCATGGCTACCTTCGTTGTGAGTGGCTTCTCGCCCAAATGCATAAACGTGCCGCCTATCTGGAAGTCTTTGGAGAAATCATATTGCAGGTTCATGCCGAACATGGTCTTCCGCTGCATGCCAAAGTCCGTATTGCTCTCCAAACTTACATTCACATTGGTACCGGCATCCAAAATACTCTTGTTCAATATCTTGACTATACCGGCATTGTAGTCCACTGTATAGTCCGACCCCTCCATCAAAGTCTGCCCTCCCGCTGTCACCACAACTGAACCACGAGGCACATTCATCGCCCCCAATTGTATCTCATCATTGCGGGTGGCCTTGTACTGTCCGGTGATTCTGAATTTATTCTTCTCCGCTATCTGCTTTGCAACCGTACGCGTTGAGTCATACAATTCTTGAAATACATACTTGGAGGCCACAGCATCATTGCCGATAGCTTTCGACAGTCCTTTGCCGAAAGGCTCAACCAAAGGAAAATATACGCGACCGTTCGCGGCATCGATGGTATAACCGTCCACAAAGTCAAAAGCGCCGTTGGCTCCGACCTTGTTGTTATTGTCCAAGCGATCCAATCCCAACAAAGCTATGATCTTCTTATCCTTTATACCGGGTTCAGGAATATACGACAAGTACACGCCGGTCGTGTCTGACAGTATTTTGACGTCGAGCTTGAACTTGTCGCGCTGCACAGACGAGGCACCGAGGGAGTATACATTCTTCATCATCAAATGCCAGTTGCCCATACGAGGCGTACACGCCGTATTCTTCAGTGCTTTGACAAAGAGGACTTCCTTATTGTCTTTCCGGTCCGCCGCAAACTCCCCCACTTGATAGGTCTGCCCCCGGTAAGTGTATTCAAAGGCTACCGCCAGTACCTGATCGGTCTGCAGACTTTGTCGCAGTGATACGTAACCCAAGGCTGTATTGACTGTGTATTCAGAGGAGGACAGCTTTCGGGCCGACTCGAGCTTCTCATAATCAGTGCCTCCAGTCAGCCCTCCACCATCAAGTACGCCAGTAGCTTGTGATATATCGCGTGCCGCAGCAAAGGTACTGTTAAGTGTGGCATAGAGCGTATTCGCTCCGTTTGCCGGAACATCTGTACCGGACGGACTCCACAATGGATTGCTGATATGGCCGGTACCTTCTCCCAAGTCTGTAAGCGCCACAATATTGCGTGTATCAGTTGTCGCCCCCGTGTTATTGGTTACCCACAGTTCCACACGGTTGACCGTAATGCCGGAGGTGACGGTTGGCAATTGGCGCATGTATTCATCATAATGGTCACGAAAGAAATGTGCGAGAAAAAAGTGACGGTTCTCATCATACGCATCTGCGGAAAACTCATAATTGGTAAATTGAGCGCCGCCTTGCGAACTGACCGATGAGGAGGAAGATTTCTTCTGCGAAATGACGGTCTGCACCTTAAGACGGCCAAACTGCAGGTCCGCCCTCACACCAAAGAGCGAAGCCGCCCCTCGGATAAGGCCGGACTGCGTGGGCATGCTTACATTTCCCGCCTCAATCAATTTGATTATTTCATCCTCCTTACCCTCATAGCGCAATTTCAGATTCTGCGTGTCAAAGTCAAACGTGGCTTCCGAGTTGTAGTTGAAGTCCATGTTCACCTTGTCTCCAACCTTACCGTTGAGGCTGAGATTTATCTTTTCATCAAAGTCAAAACCGAATACCTTGCGATTCCGTTCCGACAGACTCGGATTATCCGTAAAACGAGTATTGGCTCCAATCTTCAGTTCCGCTGATCCCTGGGTTTTGATGCGCACACCACCCGGCCCGAACACCTTGTTCAACGGCCCCAGATCAAAATGCATGTCGGTAAAATCAAACTTGTCCTTTCCCTCCGCTTTATAAGCCTCTGCGTTCTTAGCCCGGTACCATGAGACCATAGAGCGCCGTGCCATGATCTTGCTGTATTCATCCCAACTCAGTTCGAAAGGAGTGCCTAAATAGTCTTCTCCCAACTTCGTACCGTACAGAAAAGACCCCGTACCGGGATTATACTCCGCCACCGTCTGGAGGTTCTCCGGATCTTTCAAGTCTATAGGAGCGTGTGCGGTATCGGCAAGTGTCGTCAGACCGGTCGGCTTCACCCGGGGCAGAGAGTCTTCCGGCAAGCGCAAGTTATCAGACGCAGCCCTACGAAGCCGGGGGGCAGAGAGAACCCCCTTATGCAAGTACGCCTCAGAATCTGCCACCACAGATTCCCTGTACGCAGCCTGTCCCACGCCAATGCCAACAGCAGTTAGCACCAACAACCATATATATATTGGATATTTCAAGATAAGATCCTAAAATCGATTTTTTATGATGCAGATTTCCCCTGTTACCCTCGTCACGCCGCAGTTCCGTATGGTGCCGACTGCGCCAGAGAAGCCTACCCATCCCCAAACGAGATTTTACAACATCTTCAAGGCTCGCTTGATAATCTCTTCAACAGTAATTCCAGCGTCATGTTTCACAATCTGCACAACAGCCTTATGCGCCGATGCAGGTGGAAAGCCCAATACGGTCAGCGCCTCTACGGCCTCAGAAACTACAGGGCTGTGCAAGGCAGACTGTACGCCGTTCCCTTCAGAACCGTCTGAAGTGCCGGAAACATCGGCATATAAATCCTGCACCTTGTCTTTAAGTTCCACGATGATACGCCCCGCAGCCTTCGGGCCTATGCCCTTCACACTGGTTAGGGAACGGCTGTCTTCGGCCATCACCACACGTGCCAAGTCTACAGGGGTAAATGCCGAAAGAACCATACGGGCCGTAGCCCCACCGACCCCAGATATGCTTACCAGCAATGCAAACAAAACACGCTCCTGCTTGGTGACAAATCCATAAAGCTGGTAAGCGTCCTCCCGAATCGACTCAAAGACGTAAAGCCGAGCCTCTTCCTTTCCCTGCAATGCTGTATAGGTATTGAGCGAAATGGCCAACGCATACCCCACGCCTCCAGCATCGATCACGGCCTGCGTGGGTGACAACTCGGCTACTCCGCCACGGATATATTCTATCATAACTTTTTTATAACGTAACTGCGGAATACATATTGTACTTTGCCCGCCAATTTAACAGCCTTCGCCCCGCATCCAGAGACTCCGCCGCACAACAATAAAAAGAGGCGACAAGAAACAACGTCCATACATTCACAGACCGGTATTTCTCGTCACCTCACGCGACAGAATCCTCTTGCCTAAAAGTCAGCTGACTTCGGCGTGCGGGGGAAAGGTATCACATCGCGAATATTCTGCATACCTGTCACAAAAAGAATCAGACGCTCAAAACCGAGACCGAAGCCGGAATGCGGGCAAGTGCCGAAACGACGGGTATCCAGATACCACCACATGTCCTTCATCGGGATATGCAGCTCATCGATCCGGGCCATCAACTTCTCGTAATTCTCCTCTCGTTCTGAACCACCGATAATCTCGCCAATCTGGGGGAACAGCACATCCATGGCGCGAACCGTCTTGCCATCCTCGTTGAGCTTCATATAGAAAGCCTTGATCTCCTTGGGATAATCCGTCAATATCACAGGCTTCTTGAAGTGCTCCTCTACCAAATAACGCTCATGTTCGCTGGCCAAATCCACTCCCCAATATACGGGGAACTCAAATTGATGACCTGCCTTTACCGCCTCCTCCAAAATACGGATACCCTCGGTATAGGCCAGTCTGACGAAATCGTGTTCTACCACAAAATGCAGACGATCCAGCAAGGTCTTGTCTATCATCTTATTGAGGAACTCCAAATCGTCCTTGCAATTGTCGAGTGCCCAACGGACGCAGTACTTTATGAAATCTTCTGCGAGATCCATATTGTCCGTAATGTCGTTGAACGCGACTTCCGGCTCTATCATCCAGAACTCGGCCAAATGGCGGGGAGTGTTGGAATTCTCCGCACGGAATGTTGGGCCGAAAGTATAGATCGCCCCCAAAGCGGTAGCACCCAGTTCACCCTCCAGCTGCCCGCTGACAGTCAGCGAGGTGGTCTTGCCGAAGAAGTCATCGCTATAGTCTATCTTCCCATCGGGGGTTTTCTTCAAGTCATAAAGGTTCTTGGTCGTAACCTGAAACATCTGGCCGGCTCCCTCACAGTCTGAGGCTGTAATAATAGGAGTATTGAAATAGAAGAACCCGTGCTCATGGAAATAATGGTGTATGGCCATGGCCATATTGTGCCGGATGCGGAACACAGCACCAAAAGTATTCGTGCGCAAACGCATGTGCGCATGTTGGCGCATGTATTCAAACGACTGCCCCTTCTTCTGCATAGGATAGTCTGCACCACAAGCGCCCAGAACCTCTATGCGTGTGGCTTGGATCTCCACGCTCTGCCCCGCCCCCTGGCTGGCTACGAGCGTTCCTTCCACTGACAGGCACGCGCCAGTCGTAACAAGCTTGAGCGTCTCCGCATCGAACTTTTCGACATCCGCCACGATCTGCACGTTTTTAATTGTGCTGCCGTCATTGAGGGCAATGAAGTTAACGGACTTGCTGCCACGGCGCGTACGCACCCAACCTTTTACACACACTGTAGCGCCGAAGTCTTGACGGCTTAACAGATCTATGATTTTTGTACGTTGCATGATTGTATCATTTTAAAAGAACGATGAACGATGAGGATGCTCCGCAGTCCCTTTTCCGTTACAAGGAAGCGTCCGCATTTTCATCATTCACCGTCTAAGCACTCTTATTCAAAAGCTCCCATCCGAAGCATCTGCACTTCACGCTCCGTCAAGTAGCGCCAATCTCCACGGCGGACGTTCTTCTTGGTCAATCCTGCGAAATACACCCTGTCGAGTTTGACAACATGGTAGCCCAGACTCTCAAAGATACGGCGTACAATCCGGTTTCTTCCACTGTGTATTTCTATACCGACCTGCTTTTTGTCCGTCTCGCTGGCATATTCAACCTCATCCGCCTTGATCTCGCCGTCTTCCAGTGTGATGCCCTCTGCAATACGGCGCAAATCAGCCGCAGTGACATTCTGGTCGGTCGTCACGTGATAGATCTTTTTCTTCAAGAATTTGGGATGTGTCAGTTTGGAAGCCAGCTCCCCGTCGTTTGTCAACAGTAATACTCCCGTTGTATTGCGGTCCAGACGCCCCACAGGATATATACGCTCAGGGCAGGCGCTCTGCACCAAGTCCATGACCGTCTTACGATTCTGGGGATCTTCGCTGGTCGTCACATATCCCTTGGGCTTGTTGAGAAGCACATAGACCTTCTTCTCCATCTTTACGGCATTATCGTGGAACTTGACCTCGTCCGTACGCAGTACTTTCGTGCCCAATTCCGTTACGACCTTTCCGTTCACACTCACGACGCCAGCCTCGATATACTTGTCAGCGTCACGGCGTGAACAAACGCCGGCGTTAGCCAGAAACTTGTTCAGACGGACAGGCACCGTGGGGTCATAGTTTTCCTCCTTGTACTCCATCCGCTTCTTCTGCGAATATTTGGCCTGAGGATCATAAGCTCCCCGGGGTTGCCGGCTGCGATTATTGTTGAAGGGACCATTGTTGCCCCCTTGATAACGCGGACGGTATTCACCCTGCTCGTCCCCCCGGGGTCTGAAACCGCCCCGTGAGTATTGGCCATCTTGTCCGTTACGTGGGCGGAAGCCGCCCTCAGCAGATTGATAGCGCTTATTCGCATAAGGCGCTGAACCATTTGAAGAACGATAGGGATATGAGCCATCCCCTTGACCATAACGTGACTTGCCCTGACGGTAATCACGCTGCTGGTAGTCTGGACGCCGTTGATAGTCAGAGCGCCGTTGGTAGCCCTCACCCTCACGGCTTTGGTAGGCGTCCCGGTTCTGATAGGCTTCCCTTCCCTGATATCCTCCTCGCGTATTGCCGGTATGTGCGGGACGGTTGCTCCAGCTGCCCCTTGACTGGTAACTGCCATCACCGGCTCCACTGTAACGTGGGCGGTACTCACCGTCATTGCTGCTGGCCGGGCGTGGACTACGTGTAAAACGGGGGCGTTGGCCATGCTGTCCGCTTTGGCCGTCATTCGACGAAGTATAACCATCACGGCTACCTCCGTTCTTGTTGGAAAACTGTAAACTCATAAAGTTGGAGTGTTTGAAATATATCAGTCCTGCATTCTCACGAATGCGCAAATCGTTTGTTTGTTGTCAGATACCTGTATAATTGTGCGGAGTGATCGCACGCAGCTCCCGCTTGACAGCTTCGCTCACCTCAAGATGATCGATGAAACGTGCGATCCGCTCTTCCGTAATGGGTTCATTCGTACGCGTCAAAGCTTTCAGCGCCTCATACGGATGGGGGTAGGCCTCGCGTCTCAATATAGTCTGTATGGCCTCTGCCACAACCGCCCAGCAGTTGTCAAGGTCTCGGCGGATACTCTCCTCATGCAGGAGCAGTTTGCCCAGCCCCTTCAATGTACTTTGCAAGGCAATCAGGGCATGTCCCATGGGCACTCCGATGTTGCGTATGACAGTCGAGTCCGTCAAGTCCCGCTGCAAACGGCTGATGGGGAGTTTCCGGCTCAAGTGTTCGAGAATGGCATTTGACAGCCCCATGTTACCTTCAGAATTCTCAAAGTCAATGGGGTTCACCTTGTGGGGCATGGCGCTCGATCCTACCTCACCGGCCTTGATCCGCTGTTTGAAGTACTCCATAGACACATATTGCCAGAAATCACGGTCAAGGTCTATGACGATTGTCTGCACACGCTTCATCGCGTCAAACAGAGCCGCCAGGTTGTCATAGTTGCTAATCTGCGTAGTATATTCCTCGCGCTCCAGGCCAAGCTTGTCCCCCACAAAAGCACGCCCGAACTCACGCCAGTCATAATCAGGGTAAGCCACATGATGCGCGTTAAAATTCCCCGTGGCTCCTCCAAACTTGGCAGATACCGGACACGCCCTCAACAAATTGAGTTGCCGCTCTATTCTATAAGCGAAGACCTTTATCTCCTTACCCAAACGGGTGGGAGACGCGGGTTGGCCATGGGTCTTGGCGAGCATGGGCACATCCTTCCATTCCTCGGCCATCGCATTCAGCTTATCCTCCAGCTGCAAGACCATCGGAATATAGACCTTCTCCATCGCCTCCTTGAGCATCAGCGGAAAGGCCGTATTGTTTATGTCTTGTGAGGTCAGTCCGAAATGAATGAACTCCTTATAATGTTCCAAGCTCCCTATCGCGTCAAAGCGCTCCTTTATAAAATACTCTATGGCCTTCACATCATGGTTGGTCACGCTTTCGATGGCCTTGACACGTGAAGCGTCCTCCTCGGAAAAATGTCCGTACAAAGCACGCAGGTCTTCAAAACGCTCGCGGGGAAAATCTACCAGCTGGGGTAATGGCAATTCACAAAGAGCGATGAAGTACTCCACCTCGACCCGTACACGATATTTCATCAATGCATATTCTGAAAAATACGGGGCGAGCGCCTCTGTCTTGGAATGATAACGACCGTCAATAGGGGATACCGCAGTAAGAATGTCCAACTCCATGATACTAAGCTTGTATTTGTTAGGGAAAAGGGATGTAGTCTAATTTATATAGGTCAGTGATTCTTAGGAAGGGAAGAAAACCTCCCTCACTCCATCAGGAACTGCATGCCAAGATCTTTGTAAAGCGCGAACACAGCACCCATCAAATGCAAAAGCACCAAGCTTCCTGCGCAGAATGGCCGCATGAGAGCAGTCTGCCTTATGCAAAGGCAGTGCAAGGCGAACGCTACGCAGCTGGCTGCGATGGCTGAGCCGCAGCCGGCCTTATGCAAAGGTAAGCCAATATGCACAAATACCAAAAGGTCAGGCTCATTTCCCCCGCATTTCGCCGTTGGACGCATGCCCTTCACCCACTTACGAAACAGGGCGACATCTCCGGCGCATAAAGAAACAATCGCACATTGTACATACAACATGCGATTGATCATTTAAGCCTTTAGACCCGGCTTTCGCCAAGTTTGAGCCTCTTGTCGGATTCGAACCAACGACCCCGAGATTACAAATCACGTGC
>Cebus_capucinus_imitator_PRJNA485217_SSR118__coassemble_170_pt1 | contig 32338 bp, 27 predicted proteins | sample Cebus_capucinus_imitator_PRJNA485217_SSR118__metabat2_low_PE_012 | metagenome-assembled genome bin Cebus_capucinus_imitator_PRJNA485217_SSR118
CATGCAGTCATCGGCCTGACACGAACGGCTGCCATTGACTACGCCGCTAAGGGTATCCGCATTAACGCCATTTGTCCCGGAGCAATCCGCACCCCTATGGCTGGAGAGCTGATAAGGCGCAATCCGCAGGTGGAAAAAGACTTGTTGCGTGATATTCCGGCAGGCCGCTTGGGCAAGCCGGAAGAAATCGCCAATGCGGTGTTATGGCTTTGCTCTCCACAAGCAAGCTTTGTGGACGGCCATGCCCTGTTGGTAGACGGCGCGTTCTCCATCCATTAAAGAACTGGCATCCGATGAATGAAGATAACAAAATGGGAATCAGCCGCCGGGGGTTCTTGAAAACTGCAGCCTTGGCGGGAATTGCGATGGCCTTGCCGTTCGACTGGGGGAAGTCGCTTGCCAAGAGTCCCCGAAAGATTGCCTGCATCCCTAAAAATAAGAATGTGGCGGCTGTCAGCCGGCATCGTGTGTTAGGGACGGGAAGTGCGGCGTTCGAGGTGTCCGCACTGGGGGTTGGCGTAATGGGCCTGACATACAACCGCAGCCGGCATCCCGACAAAGAGGCGTGTGTCCGTTTGTTGCATGAGGCTGTAGACCGTGGAGTGACCCTTTTCGATACGGCTATTATTTACGGCTCCTTGAACAATGAGGAGCTGGCGGGTGAGGCATTGGCTGAATTTAAGGGCAGAGTCAACGTCACTACCAAATTCGGGCACGAAGTCGTAAACGGGAAAGCTACGGATCGGCAGGACAGCCGCCCTGCAACCATTCGCCGCTATTGTGAGGATTCACTGAGACGGTTGCGCATTGAAGCCCTGCCTATGTTTTACCAGCACCGTGCGGATCCGAATGTCCCGGCAGAAGAGGTGGCTTCCACCATTTCGGACTTGATGAAAGAGGGCAAAGTGCAGCATTGGGGTATGTGTGAGGTGAGTGCCGGCACCATCCGCAGGGCGCATGCCGTATGTCGCCTGACTGCTGTGCAGAGCGAGTATCACCTGATGCACCGTCTGGTAGAGGAAAACGGCGTGCTTGACGTGTGCCGTGAGTTGGGGATAGGTTTTGTGCCCTATAGTCCGCTAAACCGTGGTTTTCTGGGGGGCTGCATCAACGAGTTTACTGTCTTTGACAAGAGTAATGACAATCGGCAGACGTTGCCCCGCTTTCAGCCGGCAACCATGCGTTCCAATATGCGCGTGGTGAATGTACTGCAGACTTTCGGGCGCACACGGGGCATGACTTCCGCGCAAGTAGCTCTTGGCTGGCTGTTGCAGAAGGCTTCATGGGTTGTGCCTATCCCGGGAACCACGAAACTGTCGCATCTGGAAGAAAACCTGAGAAGCATGGATTTTGATGTTTCACGCGAAGAATGGAGCGAGCTTGAACAGTCCGTGGCGTCCATTCCCATTGTGGGAGACCGCTACAATGCGGAGCAGCAGAGGCAGGTCGGGCGTTGAGCATCAGTAATGACGGTAGGTTTGTCGGTAATCTGTCTATTACAGAAGCTGGCATACCCTTGTAATTTTGCAAAACAAAATACAGGACACAATGAAAATACAAACAGTCGTAATGCTGGCGTTGCTCGCATTTACCCAGCCCAAGGCTTTGGGCCAGAAAGGAGAAGGCGCGTCTATGGACACCTTGGAATTAACACAAGAATGGGACAAGACCTTTCCGCAAAGCGGCAAGGTCGAACACGCGAAGGTCACATTCCATAACCGATATGGTATCACACTTGCCGCAGATTTATACAAGCCCCGGCATGTGCGGGGGCGTATGGCTGCCATCGCGGTGTGCGGCCCTTACGGCGCCGTGAAAGAACAGGTGTCCGGGCGTTACGCCCAGACCTTGGCTGAAAGAGGTTTCCTGACCATCGCCTTTGACCCTTCCTACACCGGTGAGAGCGGCGGGAATCCGCGCTTTCTGACCTCGCCGGAAATCAGTACCGAAGACTTTAGCGCTGCCGTAGACTATCTGGTTTGCCGTGAGGATGTGGATTCCGGGCGCATCGGAATCCTCGGCATATGCGGGTGGGGCGGATTCGCTCTCAATGCTGCTGCCAACGATCCGCGCATCAAGGCCACAGTCACCTCTACCATGTACGACATGAGCCGTGTGAAGGCGAAGGGCTATTTTGACAGGATGACGGCCGATGACCGCTATCAATTGCGTAAGCGCCTCAGCGAACAACGAACGAAGGACTACCGGAGTGGTACGTATGCGACAGACGGAGGCGTGGCGGATCCTGTACCGGCAGACGCCCCACTCTTCGTCCGCCAGTACCACGATTACTACAAGAAACCACGCGGATACCATCGTCGCTCTCCGAACTCCAACAACGGCATCACAAAGACGAGTGTGTTGTCATTCATCAATATGCCTATACTCTCTTATCTGGAGGAGCTGCGCAGTGCTGTGATGCTTGTCCACGGTGAGAAGGCTCACTCGCGTTATTTTAGTGAGGATACCTATAAGAGGCTGAAGGGGGGCAACAAGGAACTGTTGATAGTGTCTGGGGCTAATCATGTTGACTTGTACGATAATATGCAGGCGATACCGTTTGATAAGATAGAGGCATTCTTTAGCGAGTATCTGAAATGAGGCGTTCCGTTTGATGGATGACGGTCGGTAACTGCATAAAGTTCCGAGTGTCCTTGCATGCAGTTAAACTGCCGGTCAGGTCTTGGGGGATGCTTATAGAATCCGGCATGCGCCGTTTTGACTGAAAAGAATACAATCATAGTATGAAGGTATCTACCACAATTTTATGGGTTTTGGCAATTCTAATCATGTTTCCAATTATGGCAAAATCACAAGTAAAAATCAAACAGACTGCCGGGCGTGAAGTGCTTGGCGAATTTGCTCCCGAATTTGCCCGTTTGAACGACGACGTGCTTTTCGGTGAAGTTTGGAGTCGCAACAATCTGCTTTCGCTCCGTGACCGCTCTGTCGTGACGGTCGTGGCTCTTATGTCGCAAGGGCTGACGGACTCTTCTTTCAAGTATCATTTGGAGACGGCCAAGAAGCACGGGGTGACACGGACAGAAATGGCGGAAATACTTACGCATGCCGCCTTTTATGCAGGCTGGCCGAAAGCTTGGGCAGCTTTTCGCTTGGCCCAAGAAGTGTGGGCGGAAGATACTGTAAAAACCGAGCACGGATCTCTGGAGGCTTATGCCCAGACCATTATGTTCCCCATAGGGAAGCCCAATGACGCATATGCCCGGTATTTCACGGGACGGAGCTATCTGGCTCCGTTGGTTGCTGACGGCGTTGCCGTTGCGAATGTGACCTTTGAGCCGGGGTGTCGCAATAACTGGCATATTCACCATGCGACAAAAGGCGGGGGACAGACTCTGGTATGCGTTGGGGGGCGTGGTTATTATCAGGAATGGGGGAAAAATCCCGTGGAAATGTTGCCGGGGGATGTCGTGTTCATCCCGGCCGGAATAAAGCACTGGCACGGAGCAGCTCCCGACAGCTGGTTTTCCCATCTGACCATTGCTGTTCCCGGAGAAAACACCAGCAATGAGTGGTTAGAAACGGTTAGCGACAAAGAATACTCGACGTTAAAATAAGAAGTATGTTTGGCATAGGTACACAGGAAATATTATTCATTGCCCTGATTGTCCTCCTGTTTTTCGGAGGGAAAAAGATCCCCGAAATGATGAGGGGAATCGGCAAGGGAGTCCGTTCCTTCAAGGAAGGCATGAAAGACATTGACATAGAAAGCGGGATGGATGCACATGCAGAAGCTAACCGGCACGGGGAAGATGGCAGGAAATGTTCCTAAGCAAATGTCATTGGGGGATCACCTTGATGAGTTGAGAATGATCTTGATAAAAATGGCTGTCGTCACCGTCGCGTGCGGTACGGCAGCCTTTTGGGGCAAGGAGTGGCTCTTCGGTCTGGTCCTTGCCCCTATTGGAAGGGACTTCATCGCCTACCGGCTGCTCCAATCTGTCAGTGGAGTCTTCAGCGGAGACCGCATGAGCATTTCCGATGTGCCATTGGTAAATACGGGGCTGGCCGAGCAGTTTATGACGCACATGAGGCTTTCTTTCTGGGTGGGGGTTATCTGTGCGTTTCCGTATATCCTGTATCAATTGTTCCGTTTCGTATCTCCCGCGCTTTATGGTAACGAAAGGAAGTATGCCTTTAAGCTCACATGTTGGGGCTATATCATGTTTATGGCTGGTGCGGCTCTGGGTTACTTTCTGGTCTTTCCGCTGGTATTCCGTTTCTTGGGGGGCTATCAGGTCAGCGAGGAAGTACACAACATGATAACCCTGCAGTCCTACATTTCCACCTTGTTGTCACTTTCCTTTTCGATGGGAGTCATATTTGAGATGCCGGTCCTATCGTGGATTCTTGCAAAAGCGGGCTTCCTGACAGCTTCTTTGATGCAGCGGTATCGCAGACATGCACTTATTGCCATACTCCTGGCGGCCGCAGTCGTAACCCCAACCTCCGATATCTTTACCCTTATATTGGTGTCCTTCCCGATGTGGCTGCTTTTCGAACTTAGCGTAATGATCGTAAGGGGCGGGCAAGGCGGCAGTCATCGTCTGGAGAGCGAGGGGCAACCTGCGTAGGATGCCTATGCGGGATTTTGATGATTTATGATTATTTTCTCTGTTGCGTTGGTGAAATGCCCGTAAAACGCCTATATTTGCGGATATGTCATAAAATGCGCCATGAAGATGAACGACATGCAGTTATATTTAAATCAAGGGAGGATGGTATTATGAGGAAGGTAGCATTGCGGAGTCTGTCCGTGCTTGGGTGCCTGCTGGCTGTGTTTGCCGGGAGCGCCCTGCTACAGGCACAGACAACCATAGAGGGTCTAGATATCGTAGAGCGCACGTTTCCATATTTGAAGCGAGTGACAGATGCCGGCGGCATCACGGCAGATAAAACGTATGTGCTGGTGGCTCACAATGGGGTGCGTATGATCGCCGTGAAGGAGGTGGCAGATGAAAGGACGATCAGAGGCGAGGAAATCAGTGCGGGAGTACAACCTGCCAAGGATAATATGTTCCGTTTTACCCCCCAAAGCGGTATATCCTTTTTGCAGGGAATGGGGCTATCCTATGGTTACTCCAAGACGGACAACAAAACAATCTTGCCCAAGAATGACAGGAACGCAGTTGGTTTCAAATTTAAATCGGGGCCGGCTACATGTGGAGAACTGAAATATGGCCCGGCAGTGGTGCTGGGGCATCAGAATAGCTCCCTCCATTTAGCTGTCAACATGGGCCTTGCCGGCTCTGCTATTTCTTTTAGGATGTTCACGTCCTACGATGACGCTGGGGACATACCTCCCGCCTTTGTCTACGAATACGCAGAGGGGGTGGAGCCGGTCGGCATGTTGGAGATTGCTACAGAGGAAGGCTACGGCACCTGCTATAATGAGGTGTCATATGTGATGCCAGTCGGCGTTACGGGATATGCGGTGACGGAGGCCGATGTGGGGATGGGCGATCTTTCCTTGGAGGCCATTTGGTCCGAAGGAGAAACGGTGCCGGCGGGTACGGCTTTGCTGGTAAGGGGAAGGATGGGAAGTTATCCCCTCTATGCTCCCAGAGACGGGGAGGATGCATCGTTTTCTGTCAGCTCTTTGAGTGCTGACGCCCTCGGGAGGAACTTGCTGCAGGGCACTGTATCCGATGGACCGACCACGGCTCCCGCATGGTCCGGGGAAGCGGAGTGGCGCTTCTACAAACTGTACTATCTCACGCCCGCCGATGGCGTAGGGGAGAGGCAGTTGGGGTTCTTTTGGGGGGCTGAGGACGGCGGTGCCTTTACGAACAAGGGAGGACGGGCGTACCTGTCTCTTCCATACAGGACGGGGGTGGAGATACGCGGTTTCACGCTTCCTTCCGAAGGTGGTACAGTGACGGGGATTCCTGTCGTGCAAACCAGTTCTGTGAATGCTCCTTCAGGCAAAATTTACACACTGAGTGGAACCGTGTTACGGGCGGGAACGCTGGTCGGGCTTCCCGCTGGTGTCTACATAATGAACGGGCGGAAGGTGATAGTCAAATAAGGATATCCATGAAGAAGAGAAAACAATACCTGGCTCCGTTTGCGGAGCACGTAGAATTGGAAAGTGACGGATATGTGCTCCAGACTTCCGACCCAAAGGTGGGAGTGGGCGACAAGTACGATGAGGCTGGAGCCAATCAGCAGTTTGCTCCTTCCCGTCGCAACTCCATTTGGAAATATCTGGAAGACTGACGCTGAGGGTTGTATGTTGTCATTTTCACACGCCGGAGTTTCCTGTGTGCGACGAGAGTATTCAGTTTCCATAGAATTGCTGAATGGGTCTGAATACAGTATCTGTGATAATGTATGATGGCCGGTGCCTGCACAACAAAAGGATGGATTTGGCGTTTTCATGATATGCGACATATAGCACTTACTTTTCTTTTGGCAGCTTTTGTGTCAAGCTGCTCGAGCCGTACGTCCCGACAGACGGAGGCGGTCCGACTCTCTTCGCAATCTGACGCAAGGGAAGCTGCGGCGGAATCATCCGTTGGTGACAGCATTTTGTCCCAAACCATCTATGCGCCGCGTGACTCTGCTCGTGTGGTGGAACTTCTCCGTATGCCCATCAAGGGCAATGACGTGCTCTTTTATGCACGGCAATTTATAGGCGTTCCCTATGTGGCTTCTACCCTCGAAAGGGCAGATCCGGAGCGATTGGTCGTCAACCTGCGGCAGCTCGACTGCACGACCCTGGTAGAAACTTCCCTGGCGCTGGCGCTTACAAAGCGGCAGGGAGGAAAAACTTTTGCCGATTATTGCCTCAATCTGATGCGCCTCCGGTATTGGGGGGGGCGGATGGACTGCTATTTGTCGCGACTGCATTATTTCACATGGTGGATGCACGACAACATGGACAAAGGGTTGGTGGAGGAGGTGACCAACCCGAAATATTTCGCGGCGGTGATAAACGTGGACAACCATTATATGTCCGCCCATCCCGAGAAGTACCGCTTCCTCAAAGGCCGTAAGGATAGAATTGACGCTATAGAGCGCTTGGAGCAGAAGTACAATGGCCCGGACGGCCGCTATCTGCCCGCAGCCTCTACAGACTTGCCGAAGGATAAAATAGGTGTGGTGCATGACGGGGATATCATAGCCATTGTCACGAGCAAGGACGGCATTGATTATTCCCATTTGGGCTTTGCCATATGGGGCAAGGAAGGTAAGCTTCACTTGCTCAATGCCTCTTCCATACACCATAAGGTAGTGGAGGAACCCATGACACTTCGCCAATATCTGCGCAAGCATCCTTCTTCTATCGGCATCCGCGTACTGCGCTTGCGGTAAATATCAATACCAGGCAAGGGCGGTTCATTACGGCAGGCTTCATGGGGTCATAAGGTGGCAGTCTCCGCATCCCCCTTCTCATTGAAGGGGGATGCGGAGACTGACGTTGTGTAAAAGGAGGTGTCAAGAAATGTTCGCAGAAGCTAAGCGTCTCGTTCTTTCGTTGTACTTTAGCACCTGCAAATGCGGGCTGCGGCACTTTCCTTTCCGAAGAATATCGGTGCGATGGGGCGCGATGAGGAGCAGGGAGTCGCTTGAGTCCGACGACGGATTAAATAAAAAGTTCTACAATTATGTGCAATACAGTAATCTTTGATCTTGACGGAACGCTTCTCGATACTTTGGGCGATTTAGCTGGCAGCGTAAACTATGCGCTCCGAATCCATGGCCTTCCGGAACGGAGTGTGGCGGAGGTTCGTTCCTTTTTGGGCAACGGCATACGCTACCTGATGGAACATGCTGTTGGTGGCAGGCTGGTGGGGGATGATTTTGAAAAGGTCTTCCAAACCTTCCGCACACATTATGTGGAGCATTGTCTGGACACGACACAGCCTTACCCTGGCGTCATGCAGATGCTTAAGGAGATGAAGGAAAGTGGGATCAAGATGGCAATAGTGTCCAACAAGCTTCACCCTGCCGTGCAGGAGTTGAGCGAGCGCTTTTTCAGCGGTTATATAAGTTCAGCGGTGGGAGAGAGCGCTACTGTACGCCGGAAACCTAATCCCGATGCCGTGATCGCAGCCATGCGTGAACTGGGAAGTACACCGGAAGAGGCTGTCTACGTAGGTGATTCCGAAGTCGATTGGCAGACGGCGCACAATGCAGGACTGCCCTGTGCCTTGGTCCTGTGGGGATTTCGTGATGAGGCATACTTGCGCACTTTGTCTGGCGTAGGAGCCTACATTAGCCGGCCGCAGGAATTGATAGATTGGGTGAGTACCCTCAAATAGACAGAGCGGCGAGGGGATCTCGCGCCTGAAGAGATCAGTATGGCGGCTCACCTTCCTAAGGGCTTGTCAGGCAAACTTACGTCTGCGGTAGGACTTGCGCTGGAAGAAGCCTTTGATTCCCAATAGCCAGAGGCGGATGGGCTGTACCATGTCGTAATAAATGACGTAAAGGCCGAACCGTCGTTCGTGCAGGGCATGCAGGCTCTTGCGTAGCATGTGGATGGGCAGAACGATGGACAGGATCAGCAGCAGTGACATGGCGATGTCGTGAATGATCAGAGATTGGTCATAGACACCTGTTCGGGTGTCTTGAATGAAACGGCAGACGGCATAGCCTCCAAAGCAGGCAACCCACATATAAGTGATCAGGGTACAAATAAACGTGTGTGTCCTGTAGCGTAACAGGGGGCATGCAAGCACAAAGGCTGAACGGCCGTAGTGGACGGGGCGAAGACGGAGTATCTGGTGGAGGGTTTCATGCTTGAAAAGCCGGCGTTGCGCGAGCGTGCTTCCTGTGGGCAGATATTCAGTCAATTTAGTGTCGGGGGAGCAAAGGAGTACGGTGCGATCGCTTTGCGCATGCAGAAACGCGAAGATGCTTTCTTCACCAAAAGGAAGATTCAGACTGTCCGCAAATCCCTTCTCGTTCACGAACCATTGCTTGCGTATGGCATAGTTGGATGCAGGACATCCCAATACCAGTCCCTTTTCATGGGCGTTCAAACGCAGGTTCAAGTCGTATACGCGGTCGAGAATGGCGCGACGGGCTTTCATGCTCCCCTCGTCATAATAATTATAATAAGCCTCGACAAAGTCCACTTCGTCATTGAGGTTTTCCGCCAGATGCTGCAGCCAAGAAGTCTGCTCGGGCACTGTGTGGGGATCTACGATGACGACCCATTCACCGTGCGCGGCCTTGATGCCGAGCGTGATGGCCAGCTTGCGCATCTCTATCTGGCGGGAGGTTCTGGGGACGCGTGTATATCGCACTGCAATGTCTGGGGTTGCAGCCCGGAAGGCTACATCGCGGATTTCGTCCAATGCCAATTGGTCTGCAACGATGATTTCAAAGTGTCCCTTATAGTCCGCTTGGGTGAGGCGCGGGAGTAAATAGCCCAGTTCTTCCGCATCATCGCAGGAAGGTATCACGATACTGACATAAGGGTAGGGAGGGCGAGCTGTGCTGAATGGCTGTCGGTACAGTCCGTCGTGAGTGGCGCTCTCGATGGTCTGCGCTTCCTTTTGCCATCCGGCATATTTGGCGGCCAAGGCGTTGTGCCGCCATTTGAGCAGCCAAAGCAGCAGCAGGCTGAGGATGCCTGCCGCGATGGGGATACTGAAACAGACGGAGGCGGGCAGGGGCGATACAATATCTGGGAGGTGGATCATGGGAATGTCAACTTAGTTGGAAAGGGGGGATTATGCCCTCAATGTGCGCTTTTTTGATCGGACAGCCGGCGTCGGAACTCCGCGCACACCAAGGCTGTAGCTATCGCGACATTGAGACTTTCACTGCCCTTTCGGCCTTGTGGAAAGTTGGGAATGTATAGTTTATGTGTTACTTTCTGTCGTAATTGGGGGGAGATGCCTGAGCCTTCGTTGCCCATAAGGATGATGCCGCAGGAAGGATGGTCTATGCGCTCCTTGTAGATGTCGTCTCCGTCGAGAAAAGTGCCGTAAACAGGAGTGCCTGCGTTCATACAGCGGTTTGTCAGGTCCTGCAAATCCAAATAGTGGACATTCACCCGTCCGATAGCTCCCATGGTGGCTTGTACAACCTTGGGCGCATAAGCGTCTGCCGTATGGGGAGAAGCGAAGATGTGAGAGATGCCGAACCAGTCCGCTACCCGTATGATAGTGCCCAAGTTACCGGGATCCTGTACGTCTTCGAGTGCGATGCACAGTTCCTCATCCGCCAAACATGCACAGTGTTCAGCGTTGTCTGCTTCGTTCTGGGGCTTCTCAAAAACCGCCAGTGCCGCATGAGGGGCTTGCATGGAAGACAGTCGCGAAAGCTCTGTCTGTGAGACTTCCTCGATGTGTGGCCGGCTCTTCCATAAGCCCAGGTCTTGTGATGCCAGAAAGTCCGCTGTGGCAAACAGACGCTCACACTTCATAAGAACCCCCAGGTCCGCTACGGTTTTGGGTCCTTCCGCCACGAAGCGTCCCGCTTCGTCACGGTACTTCTTAAGCGACAGTGAGCGCAGATATTTGATGGTTTGCTTTGTTATCACGATGTGCGTTTTATAGAGATGTGGGACAGACTTGCCTGATATCACAGATTGTAAGCTATAGCATAACAGGCTGCATGCATGTGGCGCCTCCTGATAACGGATGCCTGACTGAGGGGAATACGTCTCTTGCAAAACGTCATGCAAAGGTACTGCAAGGCGGTAGTAGAAAGAAGAAAACAATGTAAATATTTGGTCTTTAGCGTGTCAACCTGTAATTTTGCTTCGCAACAAAATGAACCTGCGGCAGTGCATGTGTGCATAGTCTGTGGGTAAACATATAAAGCATTGTTTTATGCCTGAGATATCAGAGCGCGCGGTCATGATGCCCCAGTCGCCGATTCGCAAACTGGCGCCTTTGGCCGTCAACGCCCAAGAGCGTGGCATCCACGTTTTCCACCTTAATATAGGGCAGCCAGATCTGCCCACTCCTGAGGCCGGGCTTGAGGCTCTTCGTCACATAGACCGCAAGGTATTGGAATACAGCCCGAGTCAGGGATTCAGAAGTTATCGTGAGAAGCTCACGCACTATTACGAACGATACCACATCCATTTGACGGCGGACGATATTATCATCACAGCTGGCGGATCGGAGGCGGTACTGTTCGCCTTTCTGTCCTGTCTGAATCCGGGAGACGAGATCATTGTGCCAGAGCCTGCCTATGCCAATTATATGGCTTTTGCCATATCTGCGGGTGCGCGTATCCGCACGATTGCCACCACGATAGAGGAGGGTTTTTCCCTGCCAAAGGTGGAAAAATTTGAGGAGCTGATCAATGAGCACACGCGCGCCATACTTATCTGTAACCCCAATAATCCGACTGGCTATCTTTATACTCGCCGCGAGATGAACCAAATACGTGACCTCGTGAAGAAATACGACCTGTATTTATTCTCCGACGAGGTGTACCGCGAGTTCATATATACGGGGTCGCCGTATATATCGGCATGTCACTTGGAGGGAGTGGAGCAAAATGTGGTGTTGATAGATTCTGTCTCCAAACGCTACAGTGAGTGTGGCATCCGCATCGGTGCGTTGATCACCAAGAATGAAGAGGTGCGTAAGGCCGTCATGAAATTTTGTCAAGCCCGCCTGAGCCCCCCCCTGTTGGGGCAGATCGTGGCAGAGGCATCCTTGGATGAGCCGGCGGAGTACTCCCGTGATGTATACGATGAATACGTGGAAAGGAGAAAATGTCTGATAGACGGGTTGAACCGTATACACGGGGTATACTCGCCCATTCCTATGGGGGCGTTTTATACGGTGGCCAAGCTGCCTGTAGATGATGCAGAGAAATTCTGCAGCTGGTGTCTGACAGACTTTTCCTATGAGGGAAAGACTGTTATGATGGCTCCGGCTTCAGGTTTTTACACCACGCCAAATGCCGGGCGTAATCAAGTGAGAATCGCCTACGTTTTGAACAAGGAGGACCTGCATGAGGCGTTGATCGTTTTGCAGAAGGCGTTGGAAGCCTACCCGGGCAGGGTGGACAGCGAATAATTCTTCAGATGTTTACGGGGAGCTTTCGGAAACGGCAGCGAAAGCTCCGCTAACGAACTTGAGACTGGACAATAAGGTATGTTCTCGTTCTTTTTAGCCAAACGCTTTTTTTTCCAAACGGGCACCCGCGATTCAGCCCAGTCTTCACGCAGGGTGTCTGCGCCTACTGTGCGCAATGCCACTTTCGGAATAGCGGTGGGAATCGCTATCATGGTATTGTCTGTCTGTATTGTCAGGGGGTACCAGCATGAAATCAGTTCGCGGGTGGTGGGCTTTGCCTCTCATATCGTTGTCATGGCACCACAAGCTTCAGTTTCTCCTGAGGCTCATCCGGTCGTGACGGACGAGGCTCTGATCCGGCAAGTACGACATGTGCCGGGAGTGGTGCATGTGCAGCGTTTCTCACAGAAAATGGGGGTGTTGAAGACGAAGGACGACTTTGCCGGTTTTATGCTGAAAGGCGTAGCTTCGGACTATGATTTGAGTATGCTTCGGCAGTACGTGATTGCCGGCCGGATTCCTGACTTTTCGGATAAGCGGAGTTCCAACAGCATACTCCTTTCGCACTATTTGGCGGATAAACTGGGGTTAAAGGTCGGTGATAAAGTGTACAGTTATTACTTCGCGCAGGCGATCAAGCAAAGGAGATTCAGAATAGCTGCCATTTATGAAACGCACCTTAAACAGTTTGACCAAACGTATGTTTGGACGGATCTTCACACGGTCAATCAATTGAATGGCTGGACAGCCGGGCAAAGCAGCGGACTGGAGGTGCGCTTGGCCTCCATGGACGGGCTGGACAAGGCTACACAGGATTTGACGAGGATTCTGAGAGGAAAGACTGATGCTTACGGATCTACTTATGTAGTGGAGAGCGTAGACAAGAATCCACAGACTGCTTCAATACTGACGTGGCTGAACCTGTTGGATTTGAACGTGAAAATCATTTTGGGCATCATGGTTTGCGTAACTGGCTTCACGATGATTAGCGGACTGCTTATCCTTATTCTGGAGAGGACACGGACGATAGGTGTGCTCAAGGCTCTCGGGGCGGGGAATACACGCATACGCCATATATTCCTATGGCTGTCGTTTCTGATCATAGGACGTGGCATGCTCATTGGAAATGCCATAGCCTTGATTTTAATTTATCTCCAGCGAGAGTTTCATTTTGTTCCCCTCGACCCGCAGCAGTATTACATCAATGCTGTCCCTGTGGAGTTTGATGTCGGGTGGATTTTGGGGGTAAACGCCGCTTCGCTGCTTGTGACGGTTCTGACCTTGGTGATACCCAGCTTTTTGGTTTCCCGTATACAGCCTGCGGAGGCTATTCGTTTTGATTAATGGGGTGTTGCCGTATGCTTTGTGCAATATTCTGGTACATGCTTGCGTTATAAAGTGTAATAATGTTTGCAGAAAACTGCTTGATGGCGGTGTTCCGCATAAAAACAGAAAGATAAGAAATACAGATGAGATTCAGAAGATTGTGGCTGTTGCTGGCTCTTGTTTCGGGACTGTGCATGCACGTTTGGGCGCAGACGGGAGGGATGAGCGATACCCAAGTGATGCAGTTCATGATAAAGGAGAACGAGCGTGGAAGTTCGCGATCGGAGATCGTCACCAAATTGATAGAAAAAGGTGTGACGATAGACCAGATACGCCGTATCCGTGAGAAATATGAGAAGCAGAAGAGTGGAGCCGTTCCCGGCGCACGCGACTTGACAGGTGCGGGCAAGGAAAATAGTTCCCGAATGCGCAGGAACAACGGCGACACGCGTGACAACGGCGAGAATGCGCCCAAGGGAATTTACCAACGGCAACGTCAGGAGACCAAGGTCGATCCCAGCGAGATGTCGCCGGCACAGCGGCAGCGATGGGAGAGAGAGAGGAAGAAGGCATATTATGACCAGATGGACGAGTTGCTGCCCGATTCTCTGGATAAGTGGGAAATTCCCGGCGATGAGGAGAACTCTCTTTATGACAGGAACAAGAGGAAGGGAAAGGAGGTGTTCGGACGCAATATCTTCAATAATAGAAAGCTGTCGTTTGAACCCAATATGAACATAGCCACGCCGCAGGATTATCGCCTGGGGCCTGGTGATGCCGTTTATGTGGATGTGTATGGAGCTTCGCAGGAGCGTTTTGAAAGTACCGTCTCGCCGGACGGCACCATCAACATCGAATCCTATGGCCCCGTGAGTGTGGACGGACTGACCGTGGCGCAGGCCAACCAGCGTTTGCGGGCGACTCTTGGCCGCCAATATTCAGGTTCTACCGTACGCCTGACGGTTGGGCAGACCAAGACGATCACCGTTGATGTGATGGGAGAGGTTCGGGTGCCGGGGTCGTACACCCTGTCTGCATTTGCCACGGTCTTCAATGCTCTGTACATGGCTGGCGGTACCAATGAGATCGGTACGCTGCGCGATATCAAGATCTACCGCAAGGGGCGACTGGTGTCCACCTGTGACATTTACGACTATATCCTCAACGGTAATATGAAGGGCAACGTGCGTTTGGCCTCGGGGGATGTAATTATCGTAGGCCCCTACGAATGCCTTGTCAACGTGACGGGAAAGGTCAAGCGGCCGATGTATTATGAGATGAAGACGAACGAGAGCGTTGGCACACTTCTTAAGTATGCCGGAGGCTTTACGGGCGATGCCTATCAAGGAATGGTCCGTTTGGTGCGTAAGGCTGGCAACGAGATGTCGGTCTATTCCATCGATGAGTTTGAACGCAATTCCTTTAAGCTGATGGACGGCGACTCGGTTTCTGTAGACAGTACTTTGCAGCGCTATCGCAATATGGTAGAAGCTAAGGGTGCGGTCAAGCGACCGGGTATGTACCAGATGGATGGCGGCATTACGACCGTCCGGCAGCTCATTGAGGCTGCGGGCGGTCTTGACGAGGAGGCGTTTACAGCACGGGCCACGATTCATCGCCGCAGGGAAGACCGTACGCTCGAAGTGATACAGGTAGATCCGAAAGGACTGCTGGATCACTCCGTCCCTGACATAGCCTTGAAGAATGAGGATGTGCTCTTCATCCCTTCTAAGAAAATGATACAGGACAACCTCGTGCTGAAGATAAGCGGTGAGGTCAATTATCCCGGGACGTATGAATACGCAGACAACACCACGCTCGAAGACTTTATCCTGCAGGCTGGTGGGTTAACAGATGCGGCGTCCATGGTCAAGGTGGATGTCTCACGGCGTATGCGCAACAACAAGTCGGTTCAGGCCAGCTCGCAAGTGGCTAAGTCATACAGCTTTTCCTTGAAGGACGGCTTTGTCATAGATGGCACTCCCGGTTTTGTGTTGCAGCCCTATGATGAGGTTTATGTGCGCCGTTCTCCCGGTTATGTGGAGCAGCAGCATGTAAAGATAGAAGGCGAGGTTGCCTTTGCCGGTACCTACGTGCTGACTGACAAAGGTATGCGCCTGAGCGACTTGGTGCGTGCGGCAGGCGGCTTGACCAAGGAGGCTTATTCATTTGGGGCACATTTGGAGCGGACGCTTACCCCTGCGGAGAGGGTGAAGCAGCAGACCATGATAAAGCTGGCGGTCGGAGGAGACTCCATCGACATGCGCAAGATCGATTTAGGGGATACACAACGGGTCGGCATCAATCTGCAGGAGGCTTTGGCACACCCGCGTTCCAATCAGTATGACATCGTGCTGCGTGACGGCGACCGGCTGGTCATACCACAGTACAACAATACCGTCTCCATCAACGGACAGGTGATTTACCCCAATTCCGTAGCTTACAAGGAAAACGCCAAACTCTCCTACTATATTGACCAGGCGGGCGGCTTTGGCCCCCGTGCTAAGTCGCGTCGCGTCTTTGCAGTCAATATGAACGGAACGGTTTCGCGCGTAAGGTCTTCAAAGGACATCACACCCGGATGCACAATTCTCGTCCCGGCCAAGGCCCGGCGCAGGAGCATGTCCTTTGGTGAGATTCTGTCACTCGGTGCGATGACAGCCACACTGGGTACCGTCATAGCTACCCTTGTGAAATAATCGGCATCCACCTAATTGGGAAAGAGACAAGCAGGCTTGCATGAAAGCGGTGCAGAAGCCTGCTTGTCTGTTTTGCGCAGACCCCTATTATATATATGGCTTCACTCAAGACCAATGTGCTGCTCAACTACATTAACACATTTACGAGCATCGCATTTCCAGTAATCACCTTTCCCTATGCCACGCGTGTCTTGCTGCTCGATGGGATTGGGCTGGCCAATTTCTATGGATCTTTGGTCAATTACATCACCCTCTTCTCCGGCATTGGCATTCAGATGTATGCGGCGAAGGAAGTGGCGCGCCATCGCGACAATGTGTACCAGCGCAACAAATGTACGGCGGAGATAGCCGTACTCGGCCTGCTGTTCTGCGTTTTGGGATATGTAGCCGTGGCGCTCATGGGGCTGTTTGTCCCCCGTATCCATGCACATCTCGACCTGTTTCTTGTGCTCAGTCTGAGCATTTTTTTCACGGTAATAGGTGTGGACTGGTTCTATCGGGCGATAGAGGACTTTACTTTCATTACGGTACGCGCTGTCCTGTTTCGGGCGTTGGCTGCTGTGTCGCTGTTCGTGTTTGTCCGCTCTTCAGACGACTTGCTCGCCTATTGTTTGGTAACCGTCTCGCTTTCGGTCGGCAATAACTTCATCAACTTCATTCATCTGCGTAAGTATATCAGTTTGCGTACGATACCCTGGCGGGAGCTGAATGTCTGGCGTCATTTGCCGCGCACCTTGAAGATCTTCATCCCCAATCTGGTGACGAACATGTATGGCCATTTGAACATCGCCATGCTTGGTTTTATGCAGAGTGCTGCAATCGTCGGCCTTTACTCGGCAGGCAGCAAGCTGGTGCTGATAGCGCTGAGTGTCATCAATTCTTTGAGTATAGTGCTTCTCCCGCGCAGTTCCAATCTGATAGAGACCGGACATTATGCTGACTTTGCATCGATCAGTCTCAAGGCTGTCCGTCTGGTAATCCTGCTGTCGCTTCCCGGACTGGCTCTGATGGCTTTGCTGGCTCCGCAAATAGTAGTAGCCTGTTGTGGCGGGGCTTTTGCACCGTCCTCAATAGTGGTTGCTTGTACGGCTCCCGCATTGCTTATCGTCGGCCTTTCAAACATTATCGGCATACAGGTACTTTATTCGCAAGGCCGGGAGAAGATCGTGATAGGCAGTATGTTGGCAGGTGTCGCTTTGAATGTAATTTTGAATCTGGCGCTTATCCCCTCCCATCAATACATGGGGGCGGCGTTGTCGATGCTGCTGTCGGAGACGTTTGTCTTGATAGTTCAATTGGTGGTGGGACGGAAGTACATCCCTTTCAGACTGCGTGACTTGGGGTTGGGTAGATACCTCACAGCTACCCTCCTGTTAGCTCTTGCCGTGATTATGGTGACAGCCAGTGTGGATGGTGTGTGGTTTTCGCTTATCGCGGGAGTCTTACTGGGCGGTGGTGTTTATGTTCTCTCGCTTTATTTTATGCGTGATACGCTCTTCGGCGAGGTGCTGCATTATACCACTTCCATGTTCCGCAGACGTTGAAAGGTAAAAGCAGGAGCAGTCTTGGCCTTTTCCTTCTATCTTGTTATTTTTGCAACATAAAGCATTCACAATGGAAATTCTTCACGAAATCAACCTTGCCCGCTTTTGGCGGCTTTTTAAAGATTACCAGAAAGTTTTCTACGCTACATGGCTGCTTGTCGGCGCGTGGGCCTTGATGATAGGCTTTTCCATTCCCAAGACATACAAGAGTGATGTGAAACTTGCCCCTGAAACGTCCAATAACAATATGGGGGCGATGGGGTCTCTGTCTTCCATGATGGGGCTTAAGCTTGGAAACATGACATCGGAAGATGCCATACTCCCGACACTTTATCCCGATGTGGTAGAGTCGCCGGATTTTCTTCTGGAGATATTGAAAATCAAGGTTCGCACCAAGGACGGTAACGTTAAGGATGTGGACTATAAGACCTATTTGGCCAAGTATTGCAAGGCTTCTTGGTGGGATGCTGCCAAAATGGCCATCGGGCGCGCGTTAGTTCCGCACAAGGATGAGCAAAGCGTGGTGCCCTCACAAGGAACGAAAGGAGTTATCATGCTGTCTCGCAAGGATGGTGAGACTCTGAATGCTGTTTCTAAGTTCATTACGTGTGAAGTGGATAAGAAGACGGATGTCATCACTATATCCGTAACCGACCAAGATCCACTTGTAGCGACGATTCTGGTCGATTCGGTGAGCAACCGTCTGCAAGATTTCATTACGGATTACCGTACGAAGAAAGCGCGTGTCGAAGTGGCTCATCTCCAGCAGTTGTTTGACAAGGCCGGCAAAGATTACCGCCATGCGCAGCAAGTGTACGCGGCATATTCCGACGCGCATACCGATGTGGTGCTCAACGAATACAAAGTGAAGCTGGAAGATTTGGAAAATGAGGTGCAGCTGAAGTACAACGTCTACTCACAGCTCATGGTGCAACTCAAGGCGGCCGAGTCCAAGGTGCAGGAGCGCACGCCGGTATATACGGTCTTGCAGGCGCCTATGGTACCGTATCGCCAGATCGCGCCCAAGAAGGCGACGATACTCATGACATATTTGGTTCTGGCAACGTTTGTGTGTTTTGTGGCGGTTTATTATCACGACCGTAAGCGTCGGCTTAAGGTGTCTGAAGAGTCGTCAGAGTCCGTGTCCTCATCCACTTCGGGCGAAGTTTCAGAATAAGATGGATGCATGCCATGCTCGAAAGCGTACTTGTTCTTTTCGTCATTTTATGGGTGGTGCTTTACTGTTCGGTCAGGGACATCTTTGCCCCGTGGAGTATCACGTTGATGGTATGGATAGCTGTCATTGCCGGCTATCTGTTCATTGACCACGGGCTATATGCTGCTACCGATCAGTTCACTTGGGGCATCTTGCTGTGGTGTCTGTCTTTTTGTGTGGTCGGTTATATCACTTGCCGGCTTACCCCGTCCTATAAGGGGGCGGAGTGGAAGGTGAATATACCGCTGGTTAAGGCACTTACGGCCATCGCCGTTTTATTGATACCTTTCGCACTGTACAAGGCGGTCAGTTTCGCTCTCATGTCCGGCACCGACAGTCTGATGTATACGATGCGTACCCAACTGATAGAAAAGGACAGCGGTTTCTCGCTGGGTCCCATTCCCTATTTTGTGTTCGCTGTCTATACGATACTCTTTATCTCGGCAGACGCACGTCATAAGCTCAACAGATGGTTCTTCGCACTTTGCATGGTGATAAACTTTCTGTTCTTCTTTGTCATGATGAGCAAGCTCATCCTTTTTATCGGCATTTTCTCCACGCTGTATCTTTTCTACGTACATGGACGAGTACGCCTGCGCACCATAGCCTTGATTGGCATTGTGTTCGGTCTGGTTGGCCTGCTCTTCACGCAGGTACGCGCCACAGCTGATGCCGACACGGACAATACTTATACCATGATGGAATTCTTCGGCATTTATCTCATCTCACCCATCGTGGCGTTTTGTGCGGAAAATGCCAACAGTTCTCCGGTTTGGGGATACGAGACCTTCCGGCCGATCTATCATATCCTTGAGTCCATGGGGCTGACGAATGTGCCCGTTTTCGATGGAGACCGTTTTTTCATTTCGGTTCCTGTTCCTACGAATGTCTATACGATGATGGCTCCGCTCTTCAATGACTTTGGATATACAGGCATTGCAGTTTGCGGGGCTATAGAGGCCGCGTTTGTCTCTTGGATTTATAAGAAAGCCGTGACCGGCCACACCTTGGCGCGGAACATGTACGCCTATTTGGTTGCGGTTCTCGCCTTGCAATTCTTTGATGATCAGTTCTTTTCAGGTATATCCAATATGATGCAAATGGCATTCTTCATCTTTATTTGTCACGTGAAGTTCACTTGGAAACCGCAGAGCACCTCCTTGTTCACTTAAAGAGCGGCGGCACAGCCAGCCGATGGAGACCCACCAATATAACGAATTCATGCATTCAATTTTTCCGGTTATAGTACTTTATAAGACTTCCTTGCAGGAGTCCCAATCCTACCAATCTTTACTGCGCCCCAACGGTATAGATGATTTTTTGGTGTATGACAACTCACCTGCTGATTACGATTCGGATCTGTCGCAGATACCGGCTGGAGCGTCTTACATACGTGACACGGCTAACAGCGGTTTGCCCAAAGCCTACAATGAAGCGGCAAGAATGGCTCAAGCAAAAGGATGCAGCCATTTACTGCTCCTTGACCAGGATACGGACTTCCCGGAACAGATGTGGCAGGCTTATCAAGCCAACCTGCCGTTTGCCGGCATCGTGGCTCCCATCTTACGTACGAATCAGGGTCGGAATTTTTCACCAGTATATATTGCAGGCTTGTCCCCGCAAGCCTTGCCTGTAATCCCGGGGGACTATTCGCTCTTTGTCTATGCTCCTGTCAACAGCGGATGCTGTATCCCCGTGCGTCCTTACCTTGAAGCGGGGGGATATGACGAAGCTCTGAGGCTGGACTTTGCGGATTATCAGTTTCAGGCACGTTTCCGCAAGATCTGTCCGGCAGTCCGTTTTCTCTCCATGGTGGGAGTGCAGGATTTCTCGAATGATTGCATGGATTTCTCTAAGGTGCTCCAGCGCTTTTCCCTTTATCTGGAGGGAGCGCGCTATTGCCACTTCGACACGTGGAGCCAGGTCTTGAAGCACCAATACGGTGTGGCCAAGCATGCGCTGGCTCTTTCGTTGAAAATGAGTTCGCCACGTTTTCTCTCGCTTTACCTAACCCAATTCCTTTTCAACTGATGATATCTGTCTGCATTGCTACTTACAATGGGGCTTCAGTCATTTTGTCACAACTCAACAGCATACTGCCGCAGCTGGGTGAGGAGGACGAGGTGATTATATCGGACGATCGTTCTACCGATGGGACGTGTGCGGTGGTCGAGGCACTTCACGACCCTCGTGTGCGTATCGTTCAGGGACCGGCCAAGGGTTCTCCGATTCCCAATTTCGAGCATGCTCTCCGGATGGCGGCAGGCGACTATATTTTCCTGTCAGATCAGGATGACAAATGGTTGCCGGGAAAGGTGGCGGTTTCAATAGGGAAACTCCGTCATGGTTATGACTGCGTGGTCACGGACTGTGTCGTTACGGACAGCGACTTTCATGTGACACACCCTTCCTTCTTTGCCCTGAACCACACACATGAGAACCGTTTCTACAATTTGTTGGTCAAGAACGGTTACATAGGTGGCTGCATGGCCTTTACCCGTCGCGTCAGAGACTTGAGCCTCCCGTTTCCCGCCAATATCCCGATGCATGATATGTGGATCGGAAATGTAGCGGCCTTTCAATATAAGGTAGCATTCATACACCGGCCTTGCAGTTGCTTCCGGCGGAGTGGCCACAACGTGTCTACCAGTGCAGGCAAGAGTTCCAACTCATATTATCTGCGCTTTCTTCTCCGGTTGCGTGTGGCACGAGGCTTGCTTCAGCTGAAAAGGCGGGCATGCAATGTATGAGTGAAGGCATGCCTGCCTAAAGACAAACGAAGATGCGTATGTTAACGGGTAAGATCCTGACGTGTGTGGAGCTGGCCGCTTATGTCGATGAGGTCGGCTTCCTGCCTTTGCTGCCTTTCGCCGGCATGCCGGGATGGTCGGCGGAGGAGGCTGTCGCTCCCGAGTGCCGGTACAGATGGTTGCCGGACGGAGGCTGGGAGTGGAAGTTGTGGGACTGGAAAGGCTCTATCTTGCGTGAAACGGGTTGCGGATATGGCAAGTTTCTTCGCGGGCAGGCTCTCTTTGTCAGCCGGGCGTGGTGGCCGCATTTCTACAATTACCGCAGGTGGCTTTATCCTTATCCCGAAGAAGGGAGCATAGAGGAGGCTATTCTGCTGACACTTCGTGAGAAAGGCAGCATGACCAGCCGGGAGTTGCGGCGTGCTTGTGGACTGATGCAGCCAGGCATGCGGGGCAAGTTCAATACCTGTCTGCAGCATTTGCAACGTGGAGGCTACGTTGTGATTGAGGATTTTGTCTTTCCCCGCGACAAGAAGGGGCAGGAGTACGGGTGGGGGTGGTCCAAGCTTACCACTCCTGAAGAACGCTTCGGGCGTGAGTGCTGCAAGGTCGATTGCTCGCCGCAGGATTCACGCTCACTTATTTTCAATCAACTCAAAAGCCTAATGCCCGGCGAGGATGAAGCTCGTATAGGACGGGTGCTGAAATGAGGGAGGCGGACGCAGATTCCTTCTTCAGATATAGAGCCGGCTGTCTCTGTCAAAGGGGACAGCCGGCTGCCGTACGTATAGGACAGGACGGTTCTTCATGCCTGTTGCCGCATCGCAAGAGAGTAGAGGGGGCGGTGTGGCCCGCTCATGTGCCTTATGAATCATAAAATAGGCGGGTCGCATTACTAACAAGTTTTACGGCCTTGACGCTCCCTGTTAAAAGAGAGCAACCCCAGCCATTTTTTTGCTTGAAACACATACTCTACAGCAGGCCGAAGTTGTATTTTTGTCTTGAAAAGACAAGGCGGGAGAAGGTAGTTCTATCGTGCCCACTGCGACTTTTACGTGTCTCTTTGCCTTGAACCAGAAACAAACCACATAATTGGATATGAAACGTAATTTGATTTCAGCATGCAGCTTGGCGCTGCTGCTTACGCTCGCACCTGCCGGCCTGATGCAGGCCGCCAATGCAGCGCCACAAAATCCGATAGACCTCACTTATGCCGCAGATCAGGCGGTGAATTCCGTTGTTTATATCAAGGTAACGACGAACAGCAAGACTCAGACCGTACAATATAATGATCCTTTTGAGGATTTCTTCGGCGATTTCTTCGGACGCGGCAATGGTGGAAGCCAGCAGCGTCAGATACAGACGCCCAAACGCACCGGTGCCGGCTCCGGCGTGATACTTACGGCAGACGGCTACATTGTGACCAACAACCACGTTGTGCAGGACGCGGACGAGTTGACGGTCAAGCTCAACGACAACCGCGAATTCAAGGCCCGCATCATCGGTACCGACCCTACTACCGACTTGGCGCTGATCAAAATTGAAGCTGCCGGCCTGCCCGCCATCAAGGTGGCAGATTCAGACCAGCTGAAGCTGGGAGAGTGGGTGCTTGCCATCGGCAATCCGTTCAGCCTCACCTCGACCGTAACAGCCGGGATCGTCAGTGCCAAGGCACGCTCACTGGGGGCGCAGCCTAACAGCATAGAAAGTTTTATACAGACCGATGCCGCCATCAATCCTGGTAACTCAGGGGGTGCGCTGGTCAACGCTCGCGGCGAACTGGTAGGCATCAACGCCATGCTCTATTCGCAAACAGGCTCTTACGCCGGCTATGGATTTGCCATCCCCACTTCGATCATGAACAAGGTCGTGGCAGATCTGCGCAAGTATGGTACCGTACAGCGTGCGCTGCTGGGCATCAGCGGTCAGGACGTTTCCACCTATATCGATATGCAGAAGGAGAAGGGTGAGAACGTGGATCTCGGTACAGTGAACGGCATCTATGTGGCAGAGGTCAGTGCTGACGGAGCCGCTGCAGCTGCCGGGCTGAAGAAAGGGGATGTGATAACCGCTGTGGACGGCAAGAAGATCGACAAGTTCGGTGAACTGCAAGAGTTGCTGGTCAACCACCGTCCCGGCGATCAGGTGAAAGTCACCTATCTTCGCGACAAGAAACAGCATACAGCCACTTTGACCCTGCGCAACATACAGGGAACCACTTCGGCTGTACAGACACTTGATACCGATGCCATGGGAGCCGCTCTGCGTCCGCTCAACGAGGACGAGAAGCAGCAGCTCAACTTGCCTTACGGACTGGTCGTGTCAGCTGTGCGCAACGGCAAATTCAAGGATGCCGGCATCACGAAAGGACTTATCATCATGAAAGTCAATGACCGTGAGATGCGTTCCACTTCGGATTTCGACGAGGCCGTGAAGTCCGCGAACCTGAGTACAGATCGTGTGCTGTGGATTCGTGCCAAGACGCAGAGCGGACTTAACAAGTCGTTTGCGGTAGAGCTTTCTGAAGCAAAAGACAGCAAGAAAAAATAGCGGAGACGCCATTCCGCTCCTACCATAGATTTTTAAGTAAAGGTGATCGGCCATTCCCGACGGTAGCATAACCGTTGGGGATGGCTTTTTTATGGAGCAACGGGGGGGGGTATTGCGTGTGTCGCTTTTCATTTTGCAATCGTACCCATCGGCGCCGCATCTAAGGGCCGCGGTGATTCTACAATGGGTTTACAGGAGGCCAAGTTATTGGGCGTGTGACTTTTTGTGCGGGATCAGTGGTGTTCGCCTGCTTTTTCTGCATGTATCTACTTTGTTTCTCATGCAGAATGATTATTTTTGCGATGTTTAAGTGATTGCGAACATCCCGAAATGTTTAACTATAAATGCTTACGACATTGAAAAAAAATCTACTACTTGGAATGTTGCTTGCTTGTGCGGGAACAGCCTTTGCACAGCAAGATCTTCCGAAGACGGCCGACAGGCCGGTCAAGATAAGTGACGCGTCTGCCAGACCGTCCAAGCTCCAGGCTTCTCCGCTTGGAGCGCTTTCCGTAAAGTACTCGAAGCCTCTTCCCGGGGGACTGAAGCTTCAGGTGCTGGAAGGGGAGAACGGCGTCAAACTGAAGAGGATCTTCAATCCCGGCAAGGAGAACCACCGGATCGACGCGACCCGTTTTGCTGCGGTGAAAGCTGCGGCTACGGGTGCAGAAGGCGTGCTGAATGAAAGCTTTGATGCCTACGATGGCACGCAGGACTGGCTGCCTGCCGGGTGGACGCGTCAGGCTACCAGTGGGTTGAGCTATCACAACTCTTGGTTTGTGGGCGAGGCCAATGAAAACACGCCGCAGCCGGCCGACGGCAAATATCTGGCAGAGATCATCTATTCTGACGATCAGGATCAGGACGAGTGGCTCATTACGCCCGAAGTGGAGGTGTCTGAAGGTTATGGACTGTCCTTCTTTGCCTATTTTGATCCCGTTTACTTCTTCAAGATCGATGAGGCGCACGTGGATTTCAGCAACTATGAATTTATAAAGAAGGAGCAGGCGCAGACTTTTCAGATCATGGTGTCTTCAGACGGTGGCGAATGGACGGTGCTGAAGGATTACTTTGAGGATTATAAGGATATGACCCTGCGCGAACTGATGAATTTCAATGGCGCTGTATCCTTGTCGCGCCGTGAGCTTTCACTTGACCAGTATGCCGGCCACAAGGTGAAGTTCGCGTTCAGGTATAAGGGCCGGGAGGGCAACTCCATGTTCTTGGACAAGGTAAGTGTCGGCTACCCCGAGCTTGAGCCGAAGTATAACAAACCGACCGGTTCTCTGTTTTGGGGTTTGGACGAGGCTCTGTACCTTCCTCCCTTCTCACTGGCGATGGGGCCTGTATATACTCCGCTGACATGGGTCAATATGACGGACAATCCGGAGGCTCAATATGAGTGGTCCTATAGGGATGCGGACGGAAACGCCCAGACGGCTAACGAGGAGAATCTCACGGTAACCTACAAGCCGGACTACAGCAGCGAAGAGACCACACGGAACAATTTCCAGCCATTCCCGACCTTGTCCGCTTCTGCATCCGGGTACTCCACCGGCAAATACACTGCTCCATATACCTTCTTACAGACTGGCGGCAAGGCAGAATACATATTTCAGGGCGATAAGGTGCCGTCAAAATTCGGCCTGTTGACCTGTGACATCCTGACGGAGGGCACAACCATTATGACGCAGGACAGTGAGGATGCGGGCAAGGCAGGCATTCCCATCTTTGGTTATAACGAGGAGACTGCCAATTGGTGGACCAACCATTATTTCCAAGGGGATCAAGGGCCTTCCGACAAGGTGTCGGTGGATGCGGTGATCAATGTATTCCCCGCGTCGTCTACTCCCACGGTCATCCATGGACTGTGGGCGGTCGCCAAGGGTCAGATAAGTGACGCTGCCAATTTCAAGGTGGGCATATATGCGCTTGATGAGAATTTCGAGCCGGCTGCGCAGCCTATGGCGGAAGCCAGCTGCAAGGGCTCTGATGTGGTAGTGGGCAAAGGCGGTGAGCAGGCATTCTTGACCTTGCCGTTCACCTTTGACTCCCCGCTCGCCATCTCCGATAAGGATTGTGCCTATTATATCGTGAAGCTGACAGGGTTCAACAGCGATGCCGTGACCTATTTCGCGCCGATGCAGTCACTTCTGCCGGCAGCAGACGAAATGGCCTATGGCTTCATAGACTTGGACATCTACTATGAAGGTGAGAAGAGCCATTCATTCGTGCCGATAGCCAATTTCGAGGGTGATTATGGCCCATGCCTCAATTCCTTCTTGTTCAACTTGGATGCGGAGTACCCCTGGCTTCAAGGCGGAGAAGACACTTTCGAGGCTGCTTCCGGTGGCGGCAGCAAGATATTTGCAGTGGACAGCTACTATGACGCTTCCGAGTTGACATTCACCGCGAATACAGCAGATGGCCAGCTGCCTGCGTGGCTGACTGCCAAGGTGGAGGGGAGATATGCCGATGCGAAGGTCACCTTCACAGTAGCTCCTTCTCCGGAGCAGCGCTCCTGCGAGGTCACTTTGTCCGCTCCCGGGGTGAGCAAGGTCTTCCACATCAGCCAGAACACTGCCACGGGTATAGGCTCCGTCAGTGCCGGGACTGCCAACACAGTTCCCGCAGCCGTGTACGATCTCACTGGACGCCGCGTTTCAAACAATGCGGCTCACAGTCAGGGCGTGTATGTGGTAAAGCAGGCTGACGGCAAAGTGGTGAAAGTGCTCAGGTAACGTTCGTTTCTTTCATACGGGACAGCCAGACTGCTTCGTATGAAATCTTGGCAGATGCCGTCCCGCCGCGATGAAGGAGTCGTTCTCCTTGACGCGGGTGGGACGGCATCTGTTGTCATTGAGGGATGCAGTAGGTTTTTCGTCCTGCATTGCAAGTTTCTTTGCTTTGTTGCAGATAGCTACAGGTTTTCAAGCACCTCCCCGTTTGACAGAAACCCATATACGGAGCTGCTGCTTGGATTCCGCTCCCTCGCACACAAGCACAGGTTCGCCGACGCCCGGCCCCGACTCAAATTCAAGTCTTGAATTATATAATTCAAGACTGTATTTATATATTTCAAGTCTGTATTTATATAATTCAAGACTTGAATTTGAGCCAAGATCGGGGGGTGGGGAAGCAATGCCCCTTTTTCTGTCCCTTTTCCACTTGCTTACCGGCAGTCCGCTTTCGTTTCTTCTTTTTATTTCTTAGGTAATGGGCAGATATTTTGTAGATTTGCATAAGATAGGCATCGGCTCAGCCATTGCAGCAAGCTCCATGGCGTTCGCCTCGCGCTGTCTTTGCATAAGACAGGCATCGGATTTGCCGGTGCACTGTCATCACAAGTACAAAATAGAAGGAATCTATGCCCAAGCCTTTCATCTCCAATAAGAGCATCGTAGCGGATCTTCGCTATTTGAAACTGCTCTCCCGCGATTTTCCCTCCATTTCCAAGGTGACCACGGAGATCATCAACTTGGAGGCCATCCTGCATCTGCCCAAGCCCACCGAGCACTTCCTGGCTGATCTGCACGGTGAGAACGAGGCTTTCCAGCATGTCCTGCGCAATGCGTCGGGCAATATCAAGCGCAAGGTAAAGGAACTGTTCGGCAACACCTTGCGCGACAAGGAGATCCGGGACCTGTGTACGTTGATATACTATCCCAAGCAAAAGCTGGAACTGGTCAGGCAGAACGAGACAGATCTTTCGGACTACTACCAGACCACACTCAACCAGCTCATAGCCGTGTGCCGCAATGTGTCGTCGAAGTACACGCGGTCGAAGGTGCGCAAGAGCCTGCCGCCGGAGTTTGCCTACATCATCGAGGAGCTGTTGCATGAGAGTACCGATGACCGCAACAAGCAGGCTTACGTGGGGGTCATCATCCAAACGATCATCGGCACAGGGCGGGCGGCCGGCTTCGTAGAGGCCATTTGTGAGCTGATCCAGCGTTTGGCCATCGACCAACTGCACATTCTGGGCGATATCTTCGACCGTGGTCCGGGAGCGCACCTGATCATGGAGACACTCGTCTCCTATCACCATTGGGACATACAGTGGGGCAACCACGATATCTTGTGGATGGGGGCGGCTGCCGGTAACGCGGCCTGTATCGCCAGTGTGCTGCGACTCTCGTTCCGCTATGCCAACACGCAAACCATCGAGGAGGGATACGGCATCAACATGGTGCCGCTGGCGACCTTCGCCATGGAGACTTACGCCCACGATGACTGTTCCATCTTCTACCCGAAGATAGAGGATCCCGCACGTACGCCCAATGAGAAAACCTGCAGGCTCATCGCGCAGATGCACAAGGCCATCGCCATCATACAGTTCAAGCTCGAAGGCCAGCTGTATGCCCGGCATCCCGAGTGGGGCATGGCCGACCGTGCCTTGCTTGGCGGCATAGACTTGGAGAAAGGGCTGTGCAGGGTGGACGGTCTGGAGTATCCCTTGCGGGACCGCAATTTCCCGACCCTTGACCCGGCAGATCCCTACGCGCTGACAGCGGAAGAGCAGGAGCTGGTGGACAAATTGCGCGACTTGTTCCTCAACTCAGACCACCTGCAAAGTCATGTGCAGCAACTGCTGCTGCACGGTTCCATGTATGGCATATACAACTCCAACCTGCTGTTTCATGCCTCAGTACCGATGAACGGTGACGGCACGCTGAAGGAAGTGGAGGTCGAGGGGGTCAAGGTGTCCGGGCGCGAGCTGCTTGACCGTATTGAGCAGTTGGTGCGGCTTTCGTTTGACGAAGAGGCGGATGCGGCGGACAAACAACGGGCTGCCGACTATTTCTGGTATCTGTGGTGCGGGCCGGATTCGCCGCTTTTCGACAAGTCTAAGATGGCAACCTTTGAAAGGTACTTCATCGAGGACAAGGCGACCCACAAGGAAGCCAAGGGCCTGTACTACACTCTGCGTGATGACGCTTCGGTCTGCGACAGGCTGATGGATGCCTTTGGCGTAAAGGGCAAGCACCGGCATATCATCAACGGTCACGTTCCGGTGAGGGCTTCCAATGGTGAGAACCCCATCAAGGCCGATGGCAGACTGATGGTGATCGACGGAGGGTTTGCCAAGGCTTACCACGATACTACAGGCATAGCTGGCTATACGCTGGTTTACCACTCCCGCGGTTTCCAGCTGGTGCAGCACGCCCCCTTCACATCTACCCAGGAGGCGATACTGAACGGGACAGACATTCAGTCCACCACCCAGATCGTGGAGATGATGGGCCATCGGGCGATGGTCAACGATACGGACAAGGGGGTGGAGCTTCGGGAGCAGATAGCCGACTTGGAAAAGCTGCTGGTAGCCTACCGGCGCGGCTATATCAAGGAATAGTTCCGTAATGAATTGGACTCAAAGATGAAATCGCTCAAAGAACTATACAGAATAGGCACCGGCCCGTCGTCAAGCCACACGATGGGCCCCCGGTTGGCGGCGGAGCAATATCTGCGCCGCCACCCGGACGCAAAAGGTTTCAAGGTGACGCTTTACGGAAGTCTGGCGGCGACCGGGAAAGGCCACCTGACAGACTACGCCATCCAGCAGGTGCTGGGGGAGAACCGTACGGAAATCCTGTGGAAACCGGAGATCGTGCTGCCTTTCCACCCAAACGGCATGAAGTTCGAGGCCGGCACCCCCGACGGCATGTATACCGACGCCTGGCTTGTGTACAGTGTTGGCGGCGGCGCGTTGGTTGAGGACGGCAAGACTGCCACAGACACGCCGGAGGTGTACGATTTGGACCACTTGGCAGACATCCAGCGCTGGTGTCAGGAGCACGGCATGTCCTATTGGGAGTATGTGGAACAGTGCGAGGGACACGAGGTGTGGGACTATCTGGAGGAGGTGTGGCGTACGATGTGTGCCGCCGTGGAGCGGGGTATAGAGCACGAAGGGGTTTTGCCCGGCATACTGAAGCTTCGGAGACGTGCGCCGGATTACTATATCAGGGCCTTAGGCTACGGCTCTAACCTGCAGTCACGCGGGCTGGTCTTTTCCTATGCGCTGGCGGTGAGTGAGGAGAACGCCTCAGGCGGAAAAATTGTGACGGCTCCGACTTGTGGTGCGAGCGGCGTGGTGCCTGCTGTGCTCTATCATATACAGAAGACACGTCGCTTTCCCTTGCAGCGGGTGTTGCATGCTTTGGCTACGGCGAGCCTCATTGGCAACATCGCCAAGAGCCGTGCCTCCATTTCGGGAGCGGAGGCCGGGTGTCAGGCGGAAGTGGGCGTGGCCTGCGCCATGGCCGCCGCCGCCGCGAATTATATTTTCGGCGGATCACTGGCTACCATAGAATATGCTGCGGAGATGGGCTTGGAGCACCATTTGGGTATGACTTGCGATCCTATTTGCGGACTGGTGCAGATACCCTGCATCGAGCGCAACGCACATGCGGCGGCCCGCGCACTTGACGCGAATGTATATGCTACATTCGCGGATGGGATACACCGTATTCCTTATGACAAAACTGTTGAAGTAATGAAACAAACGGGGCACGACCTGCCGTCACTCTACCGGGAAACTTCGGAAGGAGGACTGGCCAAAGAATTTGCCCCCCATAAATCCTGATGCCTTATGAAGAAACACATGGTACTCCTCTTGCTGGCTTTGTTCGCTTGGACTTGTGCCAGTCCGATGTACGGGAAGAAGAAAAAGAGCGCGAAGCAGGAGAAGTCCGCTGCTGTAGCTCCGGTCACGAAGAAGGGACTTTTTACGGTGATTAAGAGTGGAAATGACTGGTCCTTCGCCATTCCTGACTCCATCATCGGGCGGGAGCTGCTGGTAACGGTACGCTACACCACGACCCCCGCCAATACGGGGCAATACGGCGGTGAGCTGGTCAACCAGCAAACGGTCTATTTCGAAGTTGCTCCCGACGACAAGCTGCTCCTGCGATCCAGACTGCTGGTCAATACGGCAGATACGGCGGATGCCGTCAACCGTGCTATCATTATCAGCAATGCGGACCCCATTATCGGCAGTTTCAAGGTGGAGAGCCGCAAAGACAAGATGTACCATATCAAGGTGGGGCCGTTCTTCTTGGAGGACAACCCCGCATTGGGCGTGACGGCACGCGTCAAACAGAACATGGGGCTGCAGGCATTGCTGGCGGCTAATTCATACATAGAATCCATCCATACTTTTCCCCTCAACACGGAAGTGCGTACGGTAAAGACTTGGATGTCCTCCGCATCGAAGAATTATGCCTCCGCCCTAACCGGGAAAGTGACGCTGGGATTGAACGTATCTTTCGTCCTGTTGCCGGAGAAGCCGATGCGGCAACGTCTCTTCGACCCAAGGGTGGGATACTTTACGGACAGTTACACCTATTTTTCCGACGCACAACAGCGGGTGGAACCCAAACGGTTCATCGTGCGCTGGCGGTTGGAACCTAAGGACAGCGCAGATGCGGAGAAAATGAAGCGCGGCGAGCTGGTAGAGCCGAAGAAGCCGATCATCTATTATATCGACCCCGCTACGCCCAAACAGTGGCGGCCCTATTTGATCCAGGGAGTGAACGACTGGCAGAAGGCTTTCGAGAGAGCGGGGTTCAAGAATGCCATCATGGCCAAGGAATGGCCCGAAAACGACAGCACGATGTCGATGGAGGACGCCCGTTACTCGTGCATCCGCTATTTGGCCTCACCCGTAGAGAACGCATACGGCCCCAATGTGCATGATCCGCGCTCGGGAGAGATTCTGGAGAGTCACATCTGCTGGTACCACAACGTGATGACGCTCGTGCATGACTGGTATATGGTACAGGCAGGAACGATTGACGAGGCTGCACAGAAGATGAAATATGATACGGATCTGATGGGTCAGCTGATACGTTTCGTCTCCTCGCATGAGGTGGGGCACACGCTGGGGCTTCGCCATAATTTTGGATCTTCTTCCACGGTGCCTGTGGATAGTCTGCGTTCCAAGAGCTTCGTGGAGAAGTACGGGCATACGCCCAGCATCATGGACTATGCCCGTTTCAACTATGTGGCACAGCCCGAGGACAGCATTTCGAGGGCGGGTATCTTCCCCCGCATCGGAGACTATGACGAATGGGCGATAGAATGGGGATATACGCCGATGTGGAATGCCTACGATGAGGTGAGCGATCATTGGGAAATGGAGAAACTCGTGGCCAAGCGTCTGAAGAACAATGCCTGGTATTTAGTGAGGTTTTGTTTGAACATTCGATAGAAATTTCTTGTGTTGTTTTTT
>Cebus_capucinus_imitator_PRJNA485217_SSR118__coassemble_176_pt1 | contig 31238 bp, 28 predicted proteins | sample Cebus_capucinus_imitator_PRJNA485217_SSR118__metabat2_low_PE_012 | metagenome-assembled genome bin Cebus_capucinus_imitator_PRJNA485217_SSR118
CCCCTCATAAAAAGATTGTGCAAACAGAACCTCGTGAAGCAAGCCTCATGGCCGAGGAGTCTCTTTGCAGAGGGCAAAAAGATAGAGAATTCATGACAAATGTCATCCCCCTGCCCGTATGGGGATTCAATCAAAGGTGAAATAGGGAGACAAACGCGAAAAATCCTGTTGGCCAAACTCTTTATAAAGTCGCAGGTCGTTCCACCCACGCAGAGGACCATATTTGCGAATGTGGTTGACTATCACTTTGGTCTGCTCGTAGCTTAAATAGGGGTGAGACACCAACTGTTTGAAAGTGGCATGGTTGATACGTATCGTGCGGGGTGACGCACTTCCGCCTAAACTGAACCATCGTATGGCTCCGGCTGGCAAGCCCTCAACTTCATTGATCTGTGAAACACTGACAAACCCACCCAGACGTTCCCTATAGCGAACGATCTTGCCTGCATAATAACTACCGATGCCTGGAATACGCTTCAATGCAGAGGTGTCGGCTTCATTCAATGGAACGAGTGTCCCCTCCGAATATTTTTCTACTGGCTCATAATCCACACGCGCTCCCTTGGGAGTGCCATAGTAATGACGCACTTCACGATCCGACAAGTCTTTACGATCCTTAGAAGAGATACGTATGTAGGGCCGCAAGCGGTTATATTCTTCTTCCGACAGTCCGTAAAGTCGCCTAAAGTCCTCAGCAGACCGCCAACGTCCGTTCTTCAGACGATACCGCATCATATTGCGGATCTGCCACGGACGAAATCCCAGACGAAGCAGGGTGGCAGAATCAGCCTGATTCGGATCAAAAGCGAAAAGTTCACCTTCAACCAGCGTTTTTCCTCCCCTCCTATCATAACGCCGCTCCAAATCTTGTATCCGTCTGTCAAGACTGTCCGCACGTGCAATCTCTTCGGGAGATAAAGTATAGGCAACCTCTTTTCGCCCGCAATGCCGTATGAAAACTGCAACACCGGCAAACAGCAGCATGGTACAAACTGCCATAACAAGCGCACGGGATTCAGATCGTGACAAGCGATACATAAAGAATGGATCAGCAGACGCTAAAAAATAAATCACTTGGCATATTCATACCACCACCAATAGGTCTCACCATATTCTCTGCGCAGCAGATTGCAACGTACTTTCCTGTCAGCCAAGGTGTCTCCCATCGCCACGTAATCCCGCAAGTTCTCTGCCACTGTAGCATCCGCGTACAGCACGGTCGGCTGCGTACGTAACCGATTATACAGCAGCAAAGCCTGTGCGAAATAGAGCGGCAAGCGACCTTGACGTGTCTGCTGCGGATAAAAATGGCTGACTTCCCGCGCAAAATCATCCAATCTACGGCCAAGTAGCAAGGCAGACAAATAATAGTCTACAGCCGTACGGAAGCGTTTGTCAGAATGATTCGAATGACAGTTATAAGCACAGCGCCTAAAATAGTCCAAGGCATTCTCCTGCTTCTTCTGAACAGCACCCAACAAATCAGACAATTCAGCGGGTTGCCAAAGCAGACGCTGACGATGATCATCAGGCAACAGAAGTGAGGAAGCCCCACCAGCGGGTACAGGCTGCTCAAAAAGCTTGCTTCCCAATCCGCCAGATCCTGCAACAGCTATCGAATAGCAACGCATCGCAAACAGACGCGGGGTCACAGCGAGGGATTGTCTACCTACCTGAAAAGCTTCGCGCTCCCGTCCGGAGCGTAGTGCCTCAGCCGTCCGCAATTCATAATGGTCTGTGTCAGAGACTCCCACACCGACCCCCATATACAGGAACAAGGCCAACATTCTCACCAAGGACGGCATGAACTGCTGCCAAAAAGCATGGGGATGACGGAACGAACGCTCCCAATAAAACCGACTCCAACGATCCAGAAAAAACAACCCGACCGCCACAATCAACAGCCCTATCTGCCACGTTATGCTCACGAAAGGAGCACTCAACGTCGCAGCCACTCCCCACACCGCCACCAAAAATGCCGGATAAGCGCTGCCCGACACTGTTTTCATCCATCTACCGCCCCACCAAGTCCATATAACCGGGACTGCCACAAACAATAAGGCTGTCAGCCAAGGATGTGAAGGCAACGGACGACCAGCCAACAAGGCGAGCAAATAACCTGTCACATCCGATTGCGACAGTGCCAAAAACAATAGCAGGAAAAGTGAGAAAACTGCATGAAACATAGGTGCGATGTTTCTTTGAATCCACCAAGTAGAGAATAACTATGGACGACCTATTGAAGTATAGAAGAATCCAAACGCGCGCATTTCTTCGGGAGAATAGAGATTGCGTCCATCAAATATAGCCGGATGACTCATAGCACGGTGTACCACTTCCCATGAGGGCAAGCGAAACTGTTTCCACTCTGTCAACACCAGCAGGGCATCCGCACCCCAAGAGGCATCGTATATGTCCCGGGCATAAAAAACTTTATCGCCTATACGACGGCGGCACTCATCCATTGCAACGGGATCGTACACGCGCACGGTACAACCCGCCTTCAACAGTAAAGCGATTGTCACAAGGGAAGTTGCCTCACGCATGTCATCTGTCTCCGCCTTGAAAGCCAGCCCCCACAAAGCCACCGTCTTGCCAGAGAGACTGTCTCCAAAATGGGCTTTCAATTTACGGAAGAGTATGGACTTCTGACACTCATTCACCTCCTCCACAGCCTGAAGCACCCGCATTTCATAACCGTTTTGGCGAGCCGTACAGATCAAGGCCTTGACATCTTTCGGGAAGCAGGAGCCTCCATACCCACACCCAGGATAAAGGAATTTTGAGCCAATCCGAGTATCAGCACCTATGCCCTTACGCACCATATTGACATCCGCCCCCACCCGCTCACAAAGGTTCGCGATATCGTTCATGAAGCTAATGCGAGTGGCAAGCATTGAATTGGCCGCATATTTTATCATTTCTGCACTGGCGATATCCGTAATGAGCAAACGATTGTTCACACGCATAAACGGACTGTAAAGACGCTCCATCAAGCGCCGCGCCCGCTCGCTTTCCACTCCCACAACCACACGATCGGGACTCATAAAATCCTTGACTGCTGCCCCCTCCTTCAAAAATTCAGGATTAGAGGCTACATCAAAACTTATATTTTCCCCACGTTTTGCCAACTCCTCCTCAATGACCTGCCTTACCTTTCGTGCAGTTCCCACAGGAACTGTACTCTTAGTGACCAATACCAGATAGTGCTTCATATAGGCACCCACCTCCCGAGCCACCTCAAGCACGTATGACAAATCGGCCGAGCCATCCTCGTCAGGCGGTGTACCCACTGCGCTAAATACCGCTTCTACCTCATTCAAGCAGTCTGTCAGCCGAGTGGTAAAGTGGAGACGATCCTCACGGACATTACGCAGCACCATTTCTTCCAGCCCCGGTTCATAAATAGGAATCTCTCCCTGCTTAAGGCGTTCGATCTTGGCTTCGTCTATGTCCACGCATGTCACTTCCACACCCATCTCTGCAAAGCAGGCTCCTGACACCAGTCCGACATAACCTGTTCCGACAATAGCGATTTTCATATTGTAAGATCTATCGTTGTAAGATAATAAATTAAGGCCAAGAGACCGGCATACTCCACGAGCGGTATGATATGACCACCCAGTTGCCAAGCTCTTGACCCTAAAAGGATATGCAATTATTATGTAGCGAGACTCGCCTCTTTAGCAAAGAGACTGTGCAGGTCGAACGGCTTCTCTTATTTCGCCGGTGCAGTAGGAGCTACAGGCGCATTCTGTGCGGGAAGAGCTGGAACGTTCGTAGCCGCCTTGGTCACTACGCTGTCATTGTCCGAGGTACGGGGAGCGAAGAATACAGTCGCTACAGAAAGCACCACCAATGTCGCTGCAAGCGTCCAAGTAGCCTTTTCCACCACATCAGTAGTCTTGCGAACACCCATTATCTGGTTGGAAGCTGCAAAATTGGAAGCGAGTCCACCCCCCTTCGACTCTTGAATAAGCACAACGAACGTAAGGAGGATGGCCACTATGACAGCTAAGATTACGAGTACTGAATACATTAGTTTATTTAGTTAGATGTTTCTTATTAATAATCAGCTTCTGTAAGAAGCGGATTTGATCTGCAAAATAACTACTTTTTTTCGGATTATTCAAATTTACCTTCTGCATTATTTCGAGGGCTTTCTCATAGCGTTGCTGCCTGATGTAAATTTTAGCCAAAGTCATAGTGAGGAAGCCTTCGTCTGCCCCATCTCCCGCCTCATCCTGTTCTGTAGATATCTCTGGAGCGTATTCCGGGTTTTCACTCAACTGTATGCGGTCAGACTTATTCTCGATGAAGTCATCGATCAATTCCGCACTGCGATCCATCGGTTGGGCACTCATTGAACGCACCTCGGGAACCGCATCGTCAAGCTGGGTCAAGAAAGCCGCATAGTCAGTGGTAGCGTCTGCAGCCGTAAGCTTGCGGCGGGGAGAAGTGGGTTGATCGTCTATGGCTGTACGCAGAAAATCGTCAATCAGACTCTGCGTACGATCCACTCCCTGACGATCCATATCTCCTCCTTCCTTCCTTTGTGAAGAGGCCGATGCCATCTCATAATGGACACCCTCTACTCTATCGAAAAGTACACGACGGTCTGGCATATAGAGTGCCGCACGCCGCAGCTCCTCTCCAAACTGTGGATCGTGCAGCAAAAAAAGATTTTGCAGAAAGAGAAGCCGGGCTACCTGATAATAAGGATACTGAGCCACGAACTCACGAAGTCCGTGGAGTGTTCCCTTATCCAGACGTTCTGGATGGGCGATTAACTCGGCTATTGTATCCATGCAATGAAAGGATTTGAATGAGGAAAGAAATATACATCTGAAGACGCGTCTGCCCCAGGAAGAATGGAGTGTGAAACCGTTCCGGTATATACCTACCAGTTTGCTACGGTCGCATTAAATATCTGGTCACACAAGTCATTCGTCATTTCCGTAACAAGGGTCTCTTGAACAGCTGACAACTGCTGATTGGAATCATATTGGGTGGTAGCACTGAACTGCCGTTCCCAATTCTCACCTGTCTTTGCATTGCTGTAGCGTATGTTGACAGTCATCCTTAACTGTACCTGTGAAGAGAATCCGTCTGCGGAGATGGACTTGTTGAACTGGTCATATCCCGTTATCTCGCCTGCCAAATGCAAGTCTCCATTGCGTTTGACCAGACGCAAGCGTGTCTGTGATGCGTACTTGTCCTGCAACGTATTGTTAAACATGGCTTCCATGGGCGCCCATCCATAAGGAGCACGATTGGCGATATTGTCTATCTGGATTGTTTTGATCAGATCATAGTTGATACTCGTTCCTGTAAACTTATAGCTGATGCTGCAAGCTGTCAGCAGGAACAGCAGGCATAAAGAAACAAATGCAGGAGGCACAGACTTTCCCGCATGGGCAATAAGTCTATTCAATCCCATACTCTTTGATTTTACGATACAGCGTCCGTTCGGATATGCCAAGCTGGTCGGCAGCCGCCTTCCGGCGTCCGTTATTGGCAACAAGTGCCCGCTCGATCATGTCACGTTCCACTGCATCAAGCGAACGAGTTTCAGCTTGCAAGTGTGCAGAGGCAGCGTGCCCCCCCGGTGAAGCAGAAGGATGACTGTCCGCCACCTCCTCCGCATCAGTGACCAAAGCCTGCCCCGCATGATTACGGGTAAAATTGGAAAGGCGGCTCTCTCGGCTCAACAGCTGTAAATCATCGCCATCAGTCACCACCGTCTTACGTCCGGATGTATCAGTCTGTTGCTCGCGTACATAATTTTTCAGCTCTGTCACATCTCTGCGGAGGTCAAAAAGTATTTGATAGAGAATCTCACGCTCATTGTCAAAACTACTTCTTTTACTTTTATCTTCAACCGCCACCAACTGAGTATGACTGGAGGCAGAAGGCAAGTAGCGCTCTAAGACATCAACATTGATCTCCCGTGTCTCGGAAGTCACACTCATATTTTCAGCCACATTTTTCAATTGCCGCACGTTTCCCGGCCAAGGATAACGCAACAACAGGCGCTGAGCATCCTCCGAGAGGCGTACGGGAGGCATCTTATACTTCTCACTCATGTCCAGCGCAAACTTCCGGAAGAGCAATGCGGCATCGTCTCCACGCTCACGCAAAGGAGGAACAGAAATGGAAACAGTATTGAGACGGTAAAACAAGTCCTCACGGAACTTGCCATCTGCAATGGCCTTGTCCATATTCACATTAGTTGCCGCTACGATACGCACATCTGTCTTGCGCACCTCACTCGATCCCACACGGATATACTCCCCTGTCTCGAGCACACGAAGCAAACGTGCCTGTGTCTGCAGTGGCAGCTCACCTACCTCGTCGAGGAACAAAGTACCACCATTCGCGGCGGCAAAATATCCCTCACGCTGATCCACAGCACCAGTAAAGGCGCCTTTCTCGTGCCCAAACAACTCGGAGTCTATAGTACCTTCAGGAATGGCGCCACAGTTCACAGCAAAATATTTCTTATTCTTACGCAAACTATGGTCATGTATAATACGTGGAAAAGACTCTTTGCCCACACCATTTTCCCCCATAATCAAGACCGAAAGATCCACAGGAGCAATTTTCAGGGCTATTTCTATAGCGCGATTCAAAGCTTCGCAGTTGCCTACGATGCCATAACGCTGCTTGATACGTTGTAGTGCAGAATTATCCATAATAAGATTTTGCTTTGCAAAGATAATGCAACCTTTGCTCAGCACAAAGTGCTGTCAGAGGCTTTTACCTTTATTGAAAAACAGCACTCCCCCTTTATACATCCCCCTATTCTTACCAGCCCAATGAACCTAAAGACAAGAAGCAAGACATTTTCAGACTTGCAATAGGATTGCACAAGAAACGTCGTTTAGGACCTGCCCCTGACAGACAATCATTACCCCCGTTAGTGTCTTACATGTAGTGACGCCTACTCTTCCATCGTAACTTCAAGCATTCCACCTCGTCTCAACTGTTCAGATGTCAATCTATAAGGAGCGGGCAATGATACACCAGCCCAAGACACTGCTGTAACACGGCGGCGAGAAAGTGAGGCACGTTTCACATAGAGCACCATACGCCGACCTCCTTTCATATAAAGTGTTGCGACATTAAAAGCAGGACGAAGCAGCTCATAGCCGTCATGTTGAGGTCTGATTCCTAATGCACTAAAAACAAGCCACGCGGCCCTGCCGTCCTCGTCCAACTGCCTTAATTCCGGCATTGAAGGTTGCGAATGACCTCTTAAGAAATCGGAAATATAGCAGCGGAGCAGAGAATCCGTCTTCGCGGCACTGCCTTGTGTCCAGCGTTGGTCTGACGGATAGAGCTTCGACAAGCGTTCCACAAAATCTGCGGCGGAAGTCGTCTGACGCAATTCGGGAAGCCGGCGTAAACGTGACATGGCATCATAAAAAGCAAGACGCAATGTGGCATCACGCGTTGAGATTTCTATCAAATCCCCCTGACGCGGTTTCATCGGGAGACCTGCCCGCCCACTACCACTAATTTTCTGTTCTCCTGAAGTTGCAGAGACCTCCATCTTATTCTGCGATGAGGGACAAGGATCCCCAGTTCCCACCAAAGAGGCACGTCTGTCATCGAAATGGCGTTGAGCGCGTTCTCCCGGCAAATGGGCGTAAGCTGCATCCGTACTGACGGACGACACCGCAGACTGGACATGCAAACGCTCTCCTTTCTTCAACCGGAAAGTGAAAGCCACTTTGCAACGTGCTTCCTTTTCACCATTTTCAAGAGTCACACGCTCCCGGCGCACGTTCCATGTGTCAAACGGAACGGAGAAATGAGCTACATAATAGAATTCCGAAGCTTGGGGAGAAGGCAAACGCGTGCGCTTGTAAGCCCTAACCGTCTGCTTGTCCACAAAGACAACGTTCATATCTTCGTTGGCTGTCCCCGTTACTGCATGGTCAATATCAATCAAGAACCCCTTGGCGGCAGTCGTATCAGGATAAGTGTAGACCTGCTCCACGTAAGCTGGATAGGCCGAAATATCAGCAGTGATGCCATAGCGGGTCAGTTCCGCGATATAATGATTGGGAGAGGCAGCAACTCTCTGCATGTTGTAGCCTGAAGCATAGGCCATGAACTGAGTAGAATCTTTTTCCCCCACATAAACAAGCAATGGATCTCCCACGAAAGGCATCTGGAGGAAACCATCCGAATGATTTCCAGAAGATGATACACCGCCACCCGCCGTTTGCATGAATCCACTCAACAGCCCATCAGCGTAAAAGTCATATTGTCCACGCGATGGATGGAAACGAGTGACTGGGGAGACCGATTGGGAATAGGAAATATAGGAAACGGTTGAGCACAACAGTGCAAATAGAAAACGAAACAACGGGAAATAAGTATGCATAGTCATGATATTTTCAAAATTAAGGCATCTCGGCGATACTTGCAAACAAGCATCGCCGAGATGCCTCCCAGGATGGAGAAGGGCAAAGAATCACACCTGTGACAAAGAGATTACAACGAGCTGAATCCACTCATGCCTCTCACCGTCCAGACAGGATTACTGAGGCTTGCGCCCCATTCCCGATTTCGGCGGACGACGTTTGGAGGAGGGGCGGTTGTCTGCTTTCCCCTGGGTCTTTCTACTACTCCGATGATCTCGATTACCACCTTGTCCCTGTGACCTTCCTCTCCCCCTGTTGCGAGTACTCGAGCTGTCACGGTAGCCTCCTTGGGGAGGGCGCACGCCTTCCGGCAAGGAAGCACGAGGTATTTTGATCTTCAAAGTTCGTTCGATTTGCCCCAGAGCCATCATGTCTTTCTCCCCTATCAAGGTAATAGCACTGCCAGCCCGTCCCGCTCTTGCCGTACGTCCAATACGATGTACATAATCTTCCGCATCGTGGGGTGCATCATAATTAATGACCATGGTAATGTCATCAATATCAATGCCACGAGCAACAATATCAGTAGCCACTAACAAGTCGATCTTATGCGCTCTGAAGAGCTGCATCACTTCGTCACGCTCGGGCTGAGAAAGATCTGAGTGCATAGCCCGGGCATTAAATCCCCTACGTTGAAGTACGATAGCCAACTCCTTAACCTTCTGTTTAGATGAGCAGAAAACGATCACACGCTCTGGAGCCTTGAGTGAAAATATATGGCGAAGAACAAGTGTCTTGTCTGGCTCATGGCAAAGTACCACACACTGACGGATATTCTCCGCCGGCTTACTGACCGCAATTTCTATCTCTACCGGATCATGCATCACTGTACGCGCCAGCTGCGCGATTTTTTCAGGCATGGTGGCAGAAAAAAGGATGGTCTGCCGTTCTTTGGGCATATGCTTGACAATACTGAGTATATCCTCAGAAAAGCCCATGTCCAACATGCGGTCAGCCTCATCCAGTACCAAATGAGTGGTGCGACTTAGGTCAAGCGTCCCTAACTGCAAATGTGTGATAAGACGCCCCGGAGTAGCCAATACGATATCAGCCCCAGCCTGTAGGGAGCGGCGCTCCTGCTCATAACGTGTACCATCGTTCCCCCCGTATACGGCAACGGCATTGATGCCTGTATAATAGGCAAAGCCTTGAAGCGCCTGATCTATCTGACGAGCCAGTTCCCGGGTTGGAGCTATGACCAAGCAATTTACCGCATCGGCAGGATGGGGGTCGCGTTCCAGCAAGGTGAGCAGGGGTAGCAGATAAGCCGCAGTTTTCCCCGTGCCGGTTTGCGCCACTCCAAGTACGTCCCGCCCCTTGAGTATGGGTGGAATACAGCGTGCCTGCACAGGCGTACACTTCTCAAAATGCATGTCGTAAAGTGCATCCAATACATCGTCAGAAAGTGCCAGATCTTCAAAATATACGTCGTCAGCCTCCTTTGCCTCCAGATGCTCATCTACGGTCTCTTCCTGCTGTAAGGGCAAATTGGGAGTCTGCTCCGGTTGCGGGGATTTTGCTTCCATCAAATCCACCTTCTCCGTTGAACATGCGGGATTCGCCTCTGAACCCTCCGTATTAGAAAGAATAGGGATATTTTCTGTTGTCATATTTCTAAATATATTAATCGGTAAAAGGTTGCCTCTATCTGAGGCACACACTTACTGGGGAGTACGGAAATAAAGTACAATTGCCACAATGGCAAACAGCACATTAGGAAGCCATACGGCCAAAGCAGCAGGCCATCCTGCGTTAATTGCAAAAGTAGCGGAAATCGTTTGGAATAAGATATACCCAAAACTTAATGCCAGTCCAACTCCGATACTTGTGCCCATACCTCCCTTACGTTTTTCACACGAAAGGCTTACGCCAATGAGCGTCAGGATGAAAGCTGCAAATGGCATGGCGAAGCGCTTGTAGTATTCTACCTCAAAAGTGCTTACACCCGCCGCACCACGAAGCTTCTGTCTGGCAATGAACTCCTTAAGTTCAGGTACGGTCATCGTCTCTTGCTGACCCCGCACGTAGAAAAAGTCCTTCGGCTCCATGATTATCATGGTATCCAGCCGATCTCCGCTTTCCAACTTCTCACGCATACCCTTTAGTGTACGTATGTGGTATCCCCGCAAGGTCCACGAAAAGCGACGCTCCGACAGAGTGTCATATTGTATGGTCTGTGCAGTCAGGTGAGACACCAGTTTCTTGTCCACAAACTTATCAAGCGAAAAGCCATACCCACTTTTGGTTGTATTGTCGAAGTGTGTTATATAGGCCACTACGCCGGTATCTACCTGCATCTGTACATTATCGACCGAGGTAATGTCTGTCCTTTTCTTAATATAGCGGTTTTCAAAATTCACTCTCGCTACATTACTCTGAGGTATGACATAAGCACCAAGCAAGAATGTAGTAAGTGCAATGAGCGCCGCCGAAAACATATATGGACGCAGCAGGCGGCGAAAGCTCATGCCTGTACTTTTCATCGCTATGATCTCGGAATTTCCTGCCATCTTTGAAGTGAAGAAGATGACGGCTATAAAGACGAAAAGCGGGCTGAACAGATTGGCAAAATAAGGAACGAAATTGATGTAATAGTCGAATACGATCTTGCTGAACGGAGCATGGCTTTGCGTAAGTTTGTCTATCTTCTCATTAAAGTCAAAGATAACCGCAATTGTGATGATAATGGCTATCAAGAATATATAAGTACTGAGAAACCTATATATAATATAGCGATCCAACAGCCCCAACCAGGCCCTCATATTCCGCATAGCAGAAAAACGGGACTTGATGCCGAACTTAAACGGACGGCGGGCAAGACCATTTCTCAATGTATGAAAAGGTTTTAAAGGCATCGTATACTGCAACTACTACAAAAGAGAGATCAAAGTTTTCGTGAAAGTCGTGAAACCATATCACGTTTCCACCCAGTAAAATCATCAGCTAATATGTGCTGTCTGGCCTCTCGCACCAGCCACAAGTAAAATGCCAAATTGTGGATAGAAGCAATCTGCATAGCCAGCAGCTCCTTCGCCTTGAACAGGTGGTGCAAGTACGCACGGGTATATTGAAAATCAACAAAGCAATGCCCATATGCATCCACAGGCTCAAAACAATCCGCCCATTTGGCATTACGCATGTTTATGATACCCTCCGCCGTAAAAAGACAAGCGTTGCGACCATTGCGGGTCGGCATCACACAGTCAAACATGTCTATGCCACGCTCTATCCCTTCCAACAGGTTGACAGGCGTGCCGACACCCATTAAGTAGCGAGGACGGTCAATGGGCAAGATCTCATTGACGATCTCTATCATCTCGTACATTTTTTCAGCAGGTTCTCCCACCGCCAATCCGCCTATGGCATAACCATCCGCTCCGAAGTCAGACATGAAGTGCGCACTCTCCTTCCGCAAGTCAGTATAGACGCAGCCTTGCACAATGGGGAAAAGAGACTGCTCATATCCGTATTTGGGCTGTGTCTCGTGAAAGCGCTTCCAACAACGGCACATCCAACCATGTGTAAGATCCAGACTCTTTCTGGCATAAGCATAATCAGCAGTCCCCGGCGGGCACTCATCGAAAGCCATCATGATGTCGGCTCCGATAGAGCGCTCTATGTCCATCACTCGTTCAGGACTGAAGAAATGCCTGCTTCCATCTATATGAGAGCGGAACTCACATCCTTCCTCTGTCAGTTTCCGAATACCGGAAAGCGAGAACACCTGAAATCCCCCACTATCCGTAAGCATGGGCCTGTCGAAACCATTGAACTTATGCAATCCGCCGGCCTTCTCCAGTATATCTAACCCCGGACGCAGGTACAAGTGATAAGTATTGCCAAGGATTATCTCCGCATTTATATCCTCCTTCAACTCCCGCAGATGTACCCCTTTCACGCTACCCACTGTTCCTACAGGCATAAATATAGGAGTATGCACGTCACCATGATCCGTGTGAATGATTCCGGCACGCGCTTCTGATGCGACATCAGTATGTATTAGGTCAAAAGTCATTTATATCGTATTTTATAAGGAACAGAACAGCATGATCGCCTTGCAACAGTCAAAAATGCCAGAAGCTCCGCCAATAACAACCAACGCGGCTCGCATATCAACGGCTCTTCATCAACCTTACGCTCACGCTAGCGGCATCATTAGGCGAAGAAGCCGGTTGCTCCTCTTTAGGGATGGTGAGCTCTATAGCATGGTCTACCTTCTCTTTTAGCAATGCGAAAGCAAGAACTTCCTGCACATCATTTACGAAATGGAAGTTCAGTCCCTCTATATAACGGGCATTGATTTCTTCCACATCACGACGGTTCTCCTCCGATATCATTATGTCCGTAATACCCGCACGCTTGGCGGCAAGTATTTTCTCTTTAATACCACCAACTGGAAGTACACGGCCACGTAAAGTTATCTCTCCCGTCATGGCTATATGGTCACGCACCCGGCGTTGCGTAAGTGCTGAAGCAATGGATGTAGCAATGGTGATGCCCGCCGACGGCCCGTCTTTGGGAGTGGCTCCCTCCGGCACATGGATGTGAATGCCCCAATGGTCAAAAATACGATAATCGATTTCCAGCGCATCAGCATGGGCCTTGATATACTCCAAAGCCAACACCGCACTCTCCTTCATCACATCTCCCAAATTACCCGTCAAAGTCAATTTGGCCCCTTTGCTACGGCTGACACTTGTCTCGATAAAGAGGATTTCACCACCCACCGCCGTCCAAGCGAGCCCGGTCACTACACCAGCATAGCGGTTGCCCTGATACTTGTCGCGACTGAAAAGCGGCTTGCCAAGCAAACGTTCTATATCGACAGGTTTGATAGAAACCCCACGATAAGGCATCTCACCATCTTGTGCAGTAGACGTAAGGTAAGCGATTTTGCGGAACACCTTATTGATCTGCTTTTCCAACTGTCGCACCCCACTCTCACGCGTATAACGCTCGATAATGGTCTCTATGGCTGCTGGCGTGAATTTCACTTCCGCTCCCTCACCAAAATTGAAATCACGCTGTTCCTTCGGTATCAAATGCCGACGGGCTATTTCCTTCTTTTCTTCTGTCAAATACCCCTCCACTTCGATAAGCTCCATACGATCCAACAACGGACCGGGAATTGTCTGCAACGTATTGGCCGTAGCGATGAAAAACACTTGGGACAGATCGAAATCTAAATCCAAGAAATTGTCATGGAAAGTACTGTTCTGCTCGGGATCGAGCACTTCCAACAAGGCACTATGCGGATCACCGTTGTAATTGTTCTCCGATACTTTGTCTATCTCATCAAGTACAAAAAGAGGGTTGTTACTCTCTGCCTTCATAACCCCCTTGATAATGCGTCCAGGCATTGCCCCAACATAAGTGCGACGATGCCCCCGAATCTCTGCCTCGTCATGTACACCCCCCAAGCTAATACGCACATATTTACGTCCAAGCGCCTCTGCCACGCTCTTACCCAAAGATGTCTTACCCACTCCCGGAGGTCCATAAAGACACAGGATCGGAGCCTTTTCCGTCTTCCTGTAGCGAAGGGTCGACAGGTGCTCCAAAATGCGCTCCTTCACCCGCTCCATACCATAATGATCCCGGTTCAAGATACGCTCAGCATTCTTGATATTCAGATTGTCTTCCGTGGATTTGCTCCAGGGGAGATCCACAACGGTCTGCAAGTAGTTGAGCTGCACATTGTAGTCTGGCACCTGCGGATTCATCCGCTTCAACTTGTCCAGCTCACGGCGAAAGGCTGTACCCACCTTGTCAGGAAAAACAATGCAGGAAGCCTTGCGCTCCAATTCCGCCACGTCACCGCTTTCGTCCTCTCCCAGCTCATTCTGAATATTCTTCATCTGTTGATGCAGGAAATATTCCTTTTGCTGCTGGTCAAGTTCCTCACGCGTCTGCTCTTGTATATCGCGTTTCAGCTGTGCAAACTGACACTCACGATTGAGATATTGCAAGAGTTTAAAGGCACGCTTCTTCAAATCGTGTTCGAGAAACAGTGCATAACGTTCCTCCACGGACAATGAAACATTGACACAAATAAAATTGATAAGGAAGACAGGATGAGAAATATTACGTACAGCAAAAGCAGCCTCATCTGCACGCTGTCCATCGCTAAGCTTCAGATAGCGCAATATCGCATCGCGACAAGCATCGGTCAAAGCGGCAAATTCCTTGTCATTAAGGTCGTAAAGCCCCTCCTCCATGGGGGCTGCCTCTACACGGAGGTAGGGCTTTTTCCGTTTGACACGCTCCAGCTTAATGGGGCCATAGCTTTGCAAAATAGCCGCCATGTTCCCACCCGGCATATCTATCGTACGCACCACACGGGCCACTACCCCTTCCTCATACAAGTCAGCCTGCCCCGGCTCTTCTACTGTCGGATCTTTCTGTGAGAAGACGGCAATTAGCGTCTCCCGCTTAAGAGCCTGCGTCACTACCTTCAAACTCGACTCGCGTCCAACTGTAACCGACCCTACAATACCCGGAAAAAGCATCATATTACGTAAGGCGAGAGCTGGAAGCGGTGAGCCGAACGGCGTATGGAGCAGGGCATTCATGTCACCTTCAAAATCAGCAATAAGCGAAAAGGCATTCTGTGGATTGTCGTCTTTGTTGGTTGGTTTCATTGATAGAAATGAAGTGGTACCTATGAGCCTTGCAGTGCAACCTATGCAGCCAGCAGGCCGTACTTTGTCAAATTGTCTGCAAAGTTACGATTTTTTCGTTGAGAAAGAGACGGCGTGTACACTCATTGCTTTGCCATAGTAACCATTTTATCCTTTTTGGCTACTGAAGCCAGCCTCATGACAAGCCACACAACATTGCGCAACCGTATCAGTCTGTCCGGTTCACAAACTTTTAGACACATGGTTTCACCTTTTGCCGGCAATACTGTAACTTCGCCATACCAAACATTTTCTATGCCATACGCTCAGCTACAGACTGGCGAGGAATCTACCACACTTATGAAATTACAACGCATACTGCTCACTCTATTCGCTGCCTGCTCTTTGGGAGTTTCTCCCATTTGGGGACAGACAGCCCGACAGGTTCTCGACGCTACCGCAGGGAAGCTTAAGAATAGTGGCGGAATCGAAGCGAAATTCGAGGCCACACAGTTCAAGAACACCCACGAAGCGGGTACAGCCTCAGGAAAAATCTTCATACAAGGCAACAAATTTAAGATCGCCTCTCCATCGCTGACAACTTGGTTTGATGGACATACACAATGGACTCTTCTCAGAGGAAGCGATGAAGTCAATGTCAGCACGCCCACTGCAGCTGAGTTACAACAGTCAAACCCCTACACTTTCATAAACCTATACAAACGTGGTTACAACCTGCGCCTTGCCAATACCAATTACCAAGGAAAAAATTGTCACGAAGTGAGGCTTATCGCACAGAATAAAAGTAATTCCATCCAATTGCTTATACTGGTAGTTGATAAGAAAACGCACCTGCCATTATCCATACGTATGAAAGACAATCATGGAGAATGGACACGCATACGTGTCAATAGTATACGAACCCACCGTCGTTGGTCCGATGCCACATTCCGTTTCAACTCCAAACAACACCCCGGCATCGATGTGATAGATCTTCGATAGGGTGTAAACGCACTTAAACATACGCACTTCACTTATTTCCAAACAACACTTTTCCTATGATCCAATGCCTTATATTAGGCTCCGGCCCCGCCGGATATACGGCTGCCATCTATGCCGGCCGTTCGGGACTGAAACCCGTTATATATGAAGGGTTGCAACCAGGCGGCCAGCTAACAATCACCACAGAGATAGAGAACTTCCCTGGATTTCCTGAAGGCATCGATGCCAATGAACTGATGGAGCGCATGCGCAAACAAGCGGAACGCTTCGGATGCATCGTCCGTACAGCTACTGCTATCGAAGCAGACTTGTCCCAACAACCATATTCAATAAAGTTTGATGATGGAACAGAGGAACAATGTCAAACTCTTATCATCGCGACAGGAGCATCTGCCAAGTATTTAGGCCTCCCAGACGAAAAAAAATACCAAGGTATGGGGGTAAGTGCCTGCGCCACATGTGACGGATTTTTCTACCGCAAAAAGCGGGTGGCAGTAGTCGGTGGCGGAGACACGGCCTGCGAGGAAGCCACGTACTTGGCAGGGCTGGCAGAAAAGGTTTATTTGATCGTACGCAAGCCCTTCCTTCGTGCCTCCAAGGCCATGCGAGATCGTGTGGCGGAAAACCCGAAAATCGAGATTCTATATGAAACCAATACATTGGGACTCTACGGGGAAAACGGTGTAGAGGGCGCACACCTTGTATTCCGCAGGGGAGAAGCTGATGAGCACCAATATGATCTTCCGATAGACGGTTTCTTCCTTGCCATCGGACACAAGCCCAACAGTGACATATTCCGCCCCTGGTTGAAAACGGACGAAACGGGCTATATCATTACAGAAGGTGACACGCCGCGAACCCACCTGCCAGGTGTTATGGCCGCAGGAGATGTGGCTGATCCACACTACCGCCAAGCCATTACAGCGGCGGCAAGCGGATGCCGGGCTGCTATAGAGGCCGAAAGGTATCTAAAGACAATCTAAGAATGACTCTTTTTACTCGGAGCGATGGAAATTACATTCCGCCGCTCCGAATTTCCCTTAGCCTATTACAGAGAGTGTCGCACTCTTTCCTTCATTGAAATATAAAATGGAACGCCATCCTCTCAAGCCTTTCCTCCCGGCCAATGCCCGTATACTCATGCTGGGGAGCTTTCCTCCGCCACGTAAACGTTGGTCTATGGAATTCTTCTACCCCAACATGCAGAATGACATGTGGCGTATATTTGGCCTGCTGTTTTTCGCAGACCGAGAATATTTTATAGATGCAAAGCACAAATGTTTTGATCAAAAGAAGCTGGAAGTCTTCCTACGCGAAAAAGGTATAGCCCTATATGATACGGCTTGTGCCGTCAACCGATTACAGGACAATGCTTCTGACAAATTTCTAGAAGTAGTAGAAAGCACCAATGTCAATGAACTTCTGCAACAGCTGCCTCTCTGCACCGCCATTGTCACAACGGGACAAAAGGCTACTGATACGCTGCGATGCCGCTTTAAAACGGAAGTTCCGTCTGTGGGCAGCTGCGTAACATTCAGTCTGGACTTCAGACTCCTCCACCTATGGCGCATGCCAAGCAGCAGCCGAGCCTACCCCCTACCCCTTGAAAAAAAAGCGGAAGTCTACGCCCGAATGCTGCGTGAAGAAGGGCTCCTTGCTGTGAACTGACTTTCTTTTACAATCGGAGATCCAATTATCCCCAGAAGCGTCTACCACACGTTTCTAGGGATTTCTACTCGACATTTACCTAACGGAATGTGCCTTTCTTGCAACGTCACCCTTTGTAACGTAACACATGATAAAACTCACCTATCCCATATTCCCTCATTACTTCAAAAATCCTTGTTGGTGAAGCGCCGCAAGTAATCCATCCGAAAGTACGCGACAGTCTGAAGCGGTATAGCGTATGTCTGTAAAGACCTGAGCAAGGGTCTCCGTACGATTCTGGCGCACAAATTCCTTGTTCTCAGGCAAAGCCTCTTTGGCCGCGTAGTCCCGCTCGATGCTCTGTGGGGTAACAGAATGATATCTTTCATCATGACGTATAGCTGACAAGGGGAGACGATCTGTCGTGAGCGGTTCCTCATCGGGCCATCCCAATGTAATGGTTGCCACCGGCATAACTAAACGGGGTAAATCGAGCACATCGATGATAAGTTGTGGCTGATAGATCGTTGTACCCAAAAAGCAAAGTCCTAATCCCGCCGCCTCGGCCAAATCACAAAAACGTTGACAATAAAGTAATGCATCAGTGGCAGCGTTTTGATAGGAAAGGAAATTGTCATAGCCAGGATGCCCCTTGCGCAGCAAGGCCCATTCAGTAGTGCGATTGTAATCAGCACAAAAAGTCAACACAACAGGAGCCTCTGTCACCATAGGCTGATTGAAGTGGGCAGGAACCAATCTTTCCTTCATGAGCGGGTCACGGGTCACTATCACACTGTAAAGTTGTAGATTCCCCATAGTTTGAGTCCGCTCGGCATCAGCCAGAAGGCGATTGAGCAAATTGTCTTGAACAGAGGCTGATGAATATTTACGAATTGTATGACGCATAGCTATAAAATTATCAGAACTTAAAGTAAATGAATGGCTGCACCTCAGATCCCTTTACCTGAACGACCCAAACAATCATGGCAGCCAACATCACAGCAAGCAATATAGAAGGAGTACGACCCATAACTTGCTCAAAATATCGACTCCAACTGCTTGGCAAGAAATGCAGGACAAAGCCAAGCACCATCAAAGCCGTAACTTCAGGATAGCCACTCACAAATTGGGTGATAAGCTGAGGCTGGAAGTTTGTAAATATCTGCCCAAGCATAGACGCAGAGGCTTCAAAACTACTACCGGCGAAGAATAGCCAGCTAAAACATACGAGATGGAAAGTAAGCATTACTGCCACAAACCGACGCAGACCACAAGGGTGATAGTGCTTGTCATGTCCCAACAGATGTTGCCACGCTTTGTGTACGCAGAGCGCCAAACCATGTACACTACCCCAGATCACAAAATTCCATGACGCTCCATGCCACAAGCCACCAAGCAACATTGTCATGAACTGGTTGAAGTACATACGCCATCTCGGACACCGGTTTCCCCCCATCGATATATACAAGTAGTCACGAAGCCAAGTGGACAGGGAAATGTGCCACCTCCGCCAAAAGTCCGTAATAGAGTCGGCTTTATATGGGGCACGGAAGTTTTCCGGAATATGGAATCCCATCCATAGTGCTATGCCGATAGCCATGTCCGAATAACCGGAAAAATCGCAGTATAGCTGAAGTGCATAGCCATAAACTCCCAGTAAATTTTCAAGACCCGAATAAAGGGCGGGATTGTCAAAAATACGAGACACAAAATTCTGACTGATATAGTCTGAAACAATGCATTTTTTGAACAAACCCGTGATAATAAACCAAGTACCGGTTCCCATCATTGCGTGAGTCACTATTACAGGTTGCCTTAACTGTGGCAAGAATGTACGTGCACGAAGTATAGGGCCGGCGAGCAAAGTGGGAAAGAAGCTAACGAAAAAAGCGAAATCCGTCAATGAATGCGTGGGTTTCATGTCCCGACGGTACACATCTATAATATAGCTCATGGACTGGAACGTAAAGAAAGAGATGCCAATAAGCATCGGCAAATCAAGCCGAACTCCTTCTGCACAAAGCCCCACAGTTCCCAATGAAGTCAATACGAAGTTCGTATACTTGAAAAATGCCAGCTGCCCGACCATAAACACGACTGCCACAAGCATCCATCGTCTGCGTACCGCCTCATCTTTTGCATGTTCCATCCGCAAGGCACAGAAGAAATTCACCAAAGTGATAATAGCTAACAGCAGACACCAAGCCCCTGCATTCTTGTAATAGAAATAATAGGAAAAGCACGTCACATAGAGCAAACGTACTGGGGCGACACGCTGTCCGGAAAGTAAGGCATACCCCCCAATAAAAACAAGAAAGAAAAAGATAAACAGTCCTGTGTTGAAGAGCAGCGGCTGAGTAGGTATGTAAAATAATTGGCCAAGAAGCGACATGAACAATGATTATAGGTGTATTGCACGAAGATTTTGCATCATTCTGGGGAAGCCATTTATTGATCTGGATCCGTCAAGCACAGGGAGCACCAGCTACCTAAACGGAACTATCCGCTATCAATGCGCCAACAATGGCCTCACCCAACAAATGTCCCTGCACCTGGTATCCCTCAGGCTCAAAATGTATCCGATCAGAACGCATGTAGTGGTTACCCGACCAATTACGCTGTGCAACTCCCTCTCCGCCACAGATATTAAACAAATCCCATACAGGCATATGATGCCCCCGCCCATAATCAGTGATAAATGCCGCACAGCGTGCGCTCATTGGATTAGGACGACGGGTATAGCGCACCTGCCTCACCTTACGTCTGGACCGCGAAGTACGACGATAATTCACATAAGAGGAAGCCAGATAATCACCGGGAGGTGTAGTGAGTAGTACTGTCGCATCCGGACAAGCCTTATGCAAACGAGCGAAAAAGGCATCCAACTGCCGTTCATGTCTGTCCTCTCTGTAGCCCAGCCCATGGGCTTCATTGGTTCCAAGCGACAAAATGATGAGATCCGGCCGTTTGACTGCAAACTCGTTCATGTAACGCGCAGTCATGAAGCGTTCTGAAGTAGCTCCATTACGACCTATATAACTAAAGTAAACGCCCTTTCCGTCCTCAGAATTTTCCGCTTCTCCCAAACAGTGTGTCAGCGTTTCTTTCAAAGCCAATGGAAAAGATCGGCCTGCCACATGAGAATCACCAATTTGTAACACGCGGAGCGGACGCTTCCCTTCTGCCAGAATATAGGCAACCGGCTGAAGCAATTCCGGCTGACAAATTTCATTCGTCTGGCATTCGCGAAAGAAGGATGGCATTGAATTAGCGGGTTCGTTGATCAGCGTTAACTGTGGGTGTTGTACGGCTTCTCTAGCCGCGGATTCCATATTTCCCTCCGAGTGATGAGGAGTGAAAACCGTTCCTTCCGTCTTATATTTTCTTTTATCGGAAGAAACGCCGTCTGACGCGCTGCTGATACTGGCTGCCACTGCAACACTAAGAACCACTATCCAGCCAGCCAGCATCGTATAGAATTTACGGCCCGAACTCTGCGAAGCGGACGGTTCCGTCATAGTTCTGCCAAGCCATTTCGGAACAGAAGTGTGAGTTGACCTCATTTCAGTGTCTTCAATTGGCTTTGTACTTCTTATATTGTTGAAATCCATAAACTATCGATTTAAATAATGAACGGGCCACACGGTCACCTCCCCGAAGATTGATGTGAGTATAGTCCTTTCCCGCTTCTGCCGGTTTGGCCTCGGCCATACGGCGTATGCTACCTTCTCCCCCCATTCCCTTATAAAGATTCCAGTAAGCCACACGGCAGTCTGCCGCCATCCTTTGCTGATAACGCATAAGGGCCAACACACCGGGCAGTGTATGCAGTTGCCCATCGGAAAGGCGGTTCTCACGATCCCCCACCCCAATTATTAGGATACCCGCCTGTGGAAAAGACTGCTTCATGTGTTCTACCACACGCTTCATCTGGGCAATATAGTTGGTGTAGTTTGTCTGGGTCTTTTCCGCCACATTCAAGCCAAACTGCAGGACTATGAGGTCATAAGGCCGAACCTCATTGAGACCTCTCAAATTCTCGACCGGAATCTCTCCCAATGTGGTACCGCTACTCCCTCGCAATGAGAAATTGTCGACGATTACGCCCCGACGGCTCTCTTCTGCCACTCCCCAGCACGTAATCCCAGCACCTCCGCGAACCTGCCACCGTACAGTCCCCGCACGTCCCCGATGGCAGAGCGCCTCGACACGCCCGTTTCCCTGAGCATGCATGGCCAACATGGGCTCTCCGCCAAGTTTAACACCCGCCGTTACTGGCACATGAGAACGCAAGTACATCGTATGAACTTCCGTAGTGTCCAAACGAGTTTTAGCGACCCCTTTTATCTCCGTCCACGCAGAACCTTGGGGAATAAAGTAGCGCTGATTAAGATTAAGCTGATTGCGGCTATACCTGCCCTTCTCCAACACGCACCTGGCATCCCAACCACCATAACGCTGACGCACCGTACTTCGGTTTGCGGCATAGGGAGGAGCCACATCCAGCCATCCTACGCCCGCGCCACCAAACTTTCCCTGCAAAAGCGAACGAAGCGAAGAAGTCAAAATATCCACTTCTATAAAGGAATCGCCCAAATAGGCTATACGAACGGGACGGCTCAGCGTGTTCACTTGAGACAAAGCCTCATAAAAAGATTCCATCCCGCGTTTTTCCCCATCAGCATAATCTTCTATACATACTACCCCCTTGGGGCAGGAGTCCTGAACAACAGAAGAAGCGGAAGTCGAGGCAGAAGCAGATGCCACTGGCAACGGAGGCGGTGGAGGCAGCACCGCCTCCGACACTGCCGCGCTGTCCGGCAGCACGTCACCAAGCAAGGCCACGCGCTTCACATCATAACCGCCAAATGACAACGCCGGAACCCACTGCCACGGCAACAGTAACAGTATAACTGCCAACACAAGCAAAAATATTTTTGCAGGATTGTTCTTCAACATTCAAAAATCTCCTTTTTACTATGAGCCACGACCCATCATAAAAGATCGTCCAGCTCTCCCCGTCTCATCTTACGAAGACACTCTTTATCGTCCCCAGCTCCTCAATTCTCTTTGCTTTCCAAAGCGTCTTTGATTTTATAAAGCAAATATATTTGTCCGCTGTAAGTCGGATTGTCTTGATGATCCTTTATGATATCCCCATAAAGATCAACCAAGCTCTTCAAATCCTTAATATAAGTAGAACCATGATCCACGCACAAGGAGGAGGGCAACTCATCCATGCGTTTATCAAACCATGCCAACAAAGCCGCAAGTTCTTCTTGCGTAAAATGTTTCTTATATTCCATCCACACAACCTTCCGATTTTACGAAGCAAAGTTAAGACAAAGCCTACAGATAGAAGAGAAAATGAAGCTTTTCCTACCCCTTTGTGTAGGGATTGCACTAACTTTGCGGCATCTATATAAAAAACAAGCTATGAACGTTTTAGAACTCAGCGAACAGGAAATACAACGCCGCAATTCTCTTTCGGAATTGCGAGCGATGGGCATTGACCCTTATCCCGCAGCCGAATACAAGGTAACGGCCTACAGCAATGACATAAAAGCCAACTTCAACGATGAAGCGGAAGACAAACGCGAAGTGGCCATAGCCGGACGTCTGATGGGTCGTCGTGTGATGGGTAAAGCCAGCTTCGCAGAACTCATGGACTCTAAGGGGCGCATACAAGTATATGTGACGCGTGACGACATCTGCCCCGGTGAGGACAAAACGCTATATAATACTGTATTCAAGAAACTGCTCGACCTTGGTGACTTCATAGGTGTGAAGGGATATGTCTTCCGCACGCAAACGGGTGAGATATCCGTACATGCCCAAGAATTGGTACTACTCTCCAAAAGCCTGAGACCACTGCCTGTCGTAAAGGAAAAGGACGGGGTTACTTACGATGCCTTTAACGATCCAGAACTGCGTTACCGCCAACGCTATGTGGATCTATTGGTCAATCCCGGCGTCAAGGACATTTTCCTCAAGCGCAGCAAGGTCATACGGACCATGCGCCAATGTTTCGATGAGGCCGGCTACACAGAGGTTGAAACCCCCATTCTCCAGCCTATCCCCGGCGGTGCTAGCGCACGCCCTTTCATCACACACCACAACTCGCTCGACATCGATTTATACCTGCGTATTGCCACTGAACTCTATTTGAAGAGGCTTATCGTTGGCGGTTTCGAGGGGGTTTACGAAATAGGCAAGAATTTCCGCAACGAAGGAATGGACCGCAACCACAATCCTGAGTTTACCTGCATGGAGCTTTACGTACAATACAAGGATTATAACTGGATGATGTCCTTTACTGAACGTCTGCTCGAACGCATCTGCGTAGCAGTCAATGGAAAGCCAGAATCTGTCGTCGATGGCAAGACCATCAGCTTTAAGGCTCCCTTCCGCCGCTTGCCCATATTGGAAGCTATCAAGGAAAAGACCGGATATGACCTTGACGGAAAGACAGAAGACGAGATCCGCACCATCTGCAAGGCACTCAACATGGAAATCGATGACACCATGGGCAAGGGCAAACTCATTGACGAAATCTTCGGAGAATTCTGTGAAGGCACATTCATACAGCCCACATTCATCACAGACTATCCGATTGAAATGTCTCCCCTCACCAAGAAACACCGTAGCAATCCGGCCCTCACCGAACGCTTTGAACTTATGGTCAATGGCAAGGAACTGGCCAACGCCTACTCCGAACTGAATGACCCCATCGATCAGGAAGAACGTTTCCAAGACCAACTCAAACTTTCGGAAAAGGGCGATGATGAAGCCATGTTCATCGATCAAGACTTTCTGCGTGCATTACAGTACGGTATGCCTCCCACTTCTGGAATCGGCATAGGCATTGACCGTCTGGTCATGCTTATGACGGGGCAGACCCAGATACAAGAAGTGCTGTTCTTCCCACAAATGCGTCCGGAAAAGAAGGCTCCGCGTGATGCGGCTTCCCAATACGTCGAGGCAGGCATCCCCGAAGACATCGTTCCCATACTCCAAAAGGTGGGGTACTATCTCGTTTCCGATCTAAAGGAAGTCAAGGCGCAAAAACTCCAGCAACAGATAGGGGAGATAATCAAGAAGTACAAGCTCGAGATAGCCAAGCCCTCAGTGCAGGAAATCGAAGCTTGGAACGTTTAATCTGAAGCTCAGGCGGATCTGCCGGAAATGGGGCAAGCGATACATGTCCGTAAAATGGAACGCTCCCCGTTCCCGACAGATCCGCTATCGATGATTATGTATGAATTAGGCAACATAGCCGTAATGGGAAGCGGTAGCTGGGCAACTGCCATCGCCAAGATGCTACTGGAAAAGGTGGAGCATCTACATTGGTATATGCGTCGCCAAGATGCCATTGACGATTTCAAACGTCTTGAACACAACCCTTCATACCTTACAAGCGTACACTTTGACATTGACCGCATCACCTTTTATACGGATATCAACGAGGTGGTACGAACCTGCCGTACGCTCGTGTTCGTCACTCCTTCTCCCTATCTTAAGAATCACCTGAAAAAGCTGAAGGTCAGACTGCATGACAAGTTTATCATAACAGCCATCAAGGGTATCGTACCGGACGAGAACCTTGTGTGCTCAGAATTTTTCCGGCAGGTATATAATGTACCTGATGAGAATCTGGCTGTACTGGGCGGGCCCAGCCATGCCGAAGAGGTCGCACTGGGCAGACTCACTTATCTCACCGTCGGCTGTGCAGATTGCGAAAAAGCCACGTCTTTTGCCGAAACCTTAGCATCGGGCTACGTCAAGACCAAAACATCCTCAGATGTCATAGGCATTGAATATGCCTCTGTGCTCAAGAATGTATACGCCATCGCTGCTGGAATCTGCAACGGGCTGAAGTATGGCGACAACTTTCAAAGCGTACTCATGTCAAACTCCGTACAGGAGATGAACCGCTTCTTGCGTGCAGTCTATCCCATCGACCGTCAGATCTTCGACTCTGTGTACCTCGGCGACCTGCTGGTGACGGGCTATTCCAATTTTTCCCGCAACCGTGTATTCGGAACGATGATAGGCAAAGGATACAGCGTCAAATCAGCACAGATCGAAATGGAAATGATTGCGGAAGGATACTATGGCACCAAATGCATGAAAGACATCAATCGTCATTACCACGTAAACATGCCGATTTTGGATGCCGTTTACAACATCATTTACGAACGTATCGCACCGGCCATTGAGGTCAAGCTGCTCACGGATTCCTTCCGCTAACTGCATTCATAAGATTTTGTCTCCCTGCCCAGGTGACAGGGATTTTTCATTCCAAATGGCACGTCCTTGCCATCCTTTGGGCCAGGCTTCCGCGCAGTCCAAGCACTAATATGTACACCTACAGCCCAAACTGCCATAGCCGCCCCTAAAAGACATCTGCCTTCCTGCACACTTAACCAGATTGCAGTAGAAACCGGCGTGCATACCAGTTCGCATGAAAGTACAACGCAAAATCCCGACATTCACTTTGTCCGTTATGATGCTTGCACTACCTTTGCCCCAACTAATTATTGAACCCCATGAGCTATAATGACTATCCTATGCACGACAAGCAGAATGATTCCGACATTCTCTTTTCCCGTAGCGTTAAAGCGGGAAAGCGCATGTATTATCTTGATGTGAAGCGCGACCGAAAAGGCGAGCTGTACATATCCATGACAGAAAGCAAGCGGATGAAAGACCAGGGAGACCCCATGCATCCCATATTCGAGAAACACAAAATCTTTCTGTACCACGAAGATTTGGAAAGATTTGCCAATGCCTTTTCTGAAGTGGCCGACTACACCCGCAACAACGCACAACCCGGCAGCTACTCCCACGATTGGAATGAGACAGACAATGCGCATGAAGCGCCCAATGATCCGCTCACTCTAAAGACAGATTTCGAATTCTAAGACTTGTACATGCCTGCTTCTTAGCGTTCACAAGAAGCATTCTCTACAAAAGCATTCCGCATATATTCCTTGCGGATACCAATGGAAATACGTATTTTTGCACTCGATTTGTCCCTGCGGAGGCATATGCCTTACGTGTGATGGCGAATTAAGCCCTGTCTGAAGCCAGCGCGGCAGCATGTACTTTCTACACTTTTTCCGCCATGCGCAGATGACTTAATTTAGAGTAACACAAATTATTTACAATCCACAAACAATGAAGCAAATTGCTATCAGCGGTACCGCCCGCAACGAGTTCGGCAAGAAGGCGGCCAAGAGCCTTCGTAGAAACGGAGATGTACCCTGTATCCTCTATGGAGAGAAAAAGGACGAGAAAGGTCTTCCTGTCGCCACTCACTTCACCGTAAGCGAGAAAGAAATCAACAAGCTGATCTATACGCCCCACATCTATCTTATCGATATTAAGATTGACGGTGAGGATCACAAAGCCATCCTTAAAGAGGCTCAGTTCCACCCCGTCAAGGACAACGTACTGCATGTTGACTTCTATGAGGTTCATGCAGAAAAGCCCATTGTGATGGGTGTTCCCGTCAAGGCTTCAGGTTTGGCAGAGGGTGTACGTGCCGGCGGTCGTCTGATGATGATGGTTCGCAAACTTCAGGTACGTGCCATGTACGATCAGATTCCCGAGAAACTGGAAGTGGATGTAACCTCTCTGGCTCTCGGCAAGAGCATCAAAGCCGGTCAGCTGAGCTTTGACGGTCTTGAAATGGTCACTCCTAAGGATGTGATTGTTTGCACCGTGAAGATGACACGTGCCGCCATTGGAGCTGCTGCAGCTGCAGCGAAGGAAGACTCCGCCGCACAATAAATAACAGCGGGAACGTCCTAACAGGACAGACTTGCGTACATCACATATGATGGATAATGAGCAGGCATAGCCTCTGCTGACCTTGCAGTTCCTACAGAACCCCAAGCCATGCAGTTTCAAGCCTCTTCATTATCCATCATCCGTTTTCTCACGCCAGCAGATTTTTATCTATGAATTATCTAATCGTCGGCTTAGGCAATATCGGCGATGAATATGCCCGTACACGCCACAATATAGGGTTCCGCGTATTGGATGCCCTGGCCGGTGCGTCTAATCTTGTGTTTGAAGACAAACGTTATGGCTTTGTGACCACACTAAAGGTGAAAAACCAAACACTCACACTGCTCAAGCCATCTACCTATATGAACCTTTCCGGCAATGCGGTTCGGTATTGGATGAACGAGAAAAAAATCCCCATTGAGCGCCTGCTCATTGTGGTCGATGACCTTTCACTTCCGTTCGGACACCTAAGACTAAAACCCGGTGGCAGCGAGGCCGGCCACAACGGCCTTAAGCATATCACCTCCGTACTTGGCACGCAGCAGTATGCACGCCTGCGGTTTGGCATAGGAAACGACTTTCCACGCGGCGGACAAGTTGACTACGTTTTAGGCGAATTTGCCCCCGAAGATTTGCAACAAATGGACGAACGGCTGAAACTGGCTGTTGAGGCCATCAAAACCTTCTGCCTTTCAGGAATCAACGTTGCAATGAACCAATTCAACAACAAGTAGTCTCATGAAAGCCTGTCATTCTACCCCACCAGCCACCCTGCATCCGGCCGCCGAGGCCAGACTGGACAAATGGCTGTGGGCCGCCCGTATATACAAGACACGATCATTGGCCTCTGATGCCTGTAAGAATGGTCGCATCAGCATCAACGGAGCACAAGCCAAGCCTTCACGTGCTGTCAAGCCGGGAGACGAGGTCAGCGTGAAAAAAAGCCCCGTAACCTACAAATTTCTCGTAAAGCAAGCCATCGAAAAGAGGATCGGCGCACGCCTGCTGCCTGAAGTGTTAGAGAACATCACTCCACCTGAACAATATGAGATATTGGAAATGAACCGAATAAGCGGATTCATCGACCGCGCACGCGGCACAGGACGTCCAACCAAAAAAGACCGCCGTGCGCTGGACGAGTTTACTGATGAGACTCCATCGTTCCACGCTGAAGACTTCGACTTCGATTTAGACGACTGATCTGCGACTGTACCTTCCCCTTTACGGATCGCTCTACGCTTCATAGTCCGATTATTAATCTCAACCATTATGCCAACACAGCATTGGACTCCCTCCGTTATATTAGTTGACGCTGATTTCCTCGACAGAGTAGCCTTCGATCTGATTGTTAACTTTGAGCGAATGATTGGCCGCCGCATTCCCCAAGGCGACCTCTGCCATTGGCTTGACTGTATTGCACTCGATGGAGGCCTCCTCCCGGGTAGCAATCAAATTCAAGCCCATTTCTTACATAGCAAGGAGAAAAAGACCTTGGACAATTTCACGCCCTCGCAGTTTGAGGCAGACATCAATGGCCTTTCATTCGAAGATCGCCTAGGACATTTCGAGCTTTTCGCCTTTCCCGTAGAAAATGTTGTGACACGTGAAGAATTCTTCCTGCAATCACTGGCCATGCTGGCAGAAGCTCAGGAAGTAAAACAATTAATGGTCATTGGCGACATGGATGCCTGTGGTTCGAACATCAAACATATCTGTGCACAAAACAAAGAAAAGGACATCACCCTCTTTGCCATGGAACCTGTCTCCGGACGGGGATTCCAGCAGGAAATATTGGGATATTCGCTTATGTCAGCTTTGGGCATCAAAGGGGAGGAGCTATAAAAATTGAGAGCCTATATGAACAAGGATGCCACAACAGCCATTTGCTGTTGTGGCATCCTTGTTCATATAAGCTCCCTCCTATCCTCTAACGATCTCTCCCCACCCGAACTTCTTAAAAAGCTTTTAAGAAGGGGTCTCAAGTACGTTAATCCATCCTTGTCATTCTCTCGTCTCGCAGGTGCAGATTTCTCAGATCCACTGCGACAAAACGGTATACGCTGTACAAGATAAAGAGATAGAGCAGTCCCTGCACGCCTACCTTGGGCAATACGGAGATTAGCATCACCGCAGCGATTATTCCTATAGTCATAAGCAGACATTTCAAGGACATCTCCCCAAAGTGTGGCTTGCATCCCCAAACCCTCGGACGCACATAACGGTCTATCAGCGGAGCAACGCCATTCAGCAGTAAAATAGAGTAAGACATATACTCATACTTCGCTCCCATCGCTATAAACAAGGCAGCCGAAAGTCCTACCATGGCGCCATAATAGCATTTACCTTGCGAAGTAGAAGGGCTGGTCGGCATATCGGTCGCCATGAAGACCGTCCCCAGTATGACGCCTCCCATAGAGAAAGTCAGTCCCTGCACTCCGAGAAGTCTCATGAAAGAGAGGGTCAATATGAATACAGACAATAAGGTGAAGGGAATATGCCAAGTGATACGATGGCGAAACAGGAGATACAGTCCCCCAAGTACCAAACTGAAAATCGAATATTCCCCCAAGGCTCCGGTAGGGTTGAACAGCAACTGGTCAAACAGGCCGCTACCCGTAAGTCGTATAGAAGCATGATTGACCGCATCTTCGTTGTACCATATACCTCCTGAAGTCATGACTGTCGGAAAGAATACCGTCATAAACTCGCGTCCGGTCAAAGCAGGATTAAAGAGATTACGTCCTATGCCTCCCCATAATAGTTTGCCGAAGACCACAGCCGAAGCTGCGCCAAACGCAACTACCGGCAAAGGAGTAAAAGCACCCAACGTGCATGACAAGAGAAGTCCGCTTACAACGGCAGACCCATCTCCCAAAGTATCTATACGATGAAGGAAAAGAAGGGAGAACAGAAATTCTGCCACCAACGCACTTCCAACTGAAACAGCCATAAGCGACAAGGCTGGCAGGCCAAAGGCCATATAGGCCATGAATATGCATGGCAGCAACGCAATGACTACATCCCGCATGACCTTAGGTGTACTGTCATTGGTATGAATGAAAGGATTACTAACCAGACTATTTCGCCACATTTGCAATTTTCTTTATTTTCGTTTTGCCCTCTTTGATGTACTTCAATAAGGGTATATGACTCGGACATGTATATTCGCAGGCGCCACACTCTATGCAGCTTTCCAACCCGTAGGACGGAAGGGTGGAAATGCGTCCGTTCCGAACCAAATTCTCAAATTTCATAGGCATCAAATGCATCGGACAAGCCTCTGCACAATAGCCGCATGAAATGCAGGGGAAACTCCTTTCCTCCTTACTGTCAAGCAATAGTATCCCGGACGTACCCTTCACAATGGGAGTTTCCCCGCCATCAACCAATTTACCCATCATAGGCCCGCCACAAACCACCGTACGTGACTGGGCAGAAAAGCCAAGTGTCTTCAGGATATGAGAAACGGGCGTTCCGATGCTCACTTCGTAGTTTCCGTAGTTGCCCCCACCCTTTCCGGATACGGTAATGATACGACGTACCAACGGAATATGCCTGTCTACCGCCTGACATATGGCGTACATGGTGCCCACATTATTTACCAGCACACCCGCATCTTTGGGCAGACAGCCACGGGGTATCTCCTGGCCCGTCACGGACTTTATCACTTGGAGTTCTCCGCCTTGCGGATATGTGTCGGGCAATAGTTGTATGCGATAGGAGCTGAATTCTGCTTTTG
>Cebus_capucinus_imitator_PRJNA485217_SSR118__coassemble_185_pt1 | contig 29972 bp, 25 predicted proteins | sample Cebus_capucinus_imitator_PRJNA485217_SSR118__metabat2_low_PE_012 | metagenome-assembled genome bin Cebus_capucinus_imitator_PRJNA485217_SSR118
CCGGATCCTCCAGCTGGACTCCGGGCAGGGCTGACCGTTGTGTAAGAAAAGAATTGAAAATATGAGGAAGGCGTTGCACTGGCTGGTGCTTGGGGTGATATGTGTCTTTCCTACAGCGCTTTGGGCCGGGCTGGTCGTGCCGGATGATTCCGGCCCGTGGAAGGGCACCAAGAAATATTATGGAGAGAGGGCCAAGAAGAACCGTCTGGCTTCGGGTTCGGGTACAATCGCTCCTGCAGGTACAGGACTTATAGTCTTGCCGGATACGGTGCTGGTGAGCCTGCGGCGGGAAGAGGGCGTGCCTTTTCCGCCTTTGCGCCTGCAGGCCATTTGGTACGTTCCCCGAAATATTTCAGATCGGGAATATGAACAGATGAAGGCGCTGGAGCGGAATAGTTGGAGACTGAAAGTGGTGAAAGTTCCGGAGGTGGGGCGGACGGGGTGGTAAGGAGCGCTTTTGAATCGTTCATGCCCCTTTCTGACCCAAGGCGGTGTGGGGTGTGATTTTCTTATGGTTTAGATTTTCGGGTATATGGTAATAAGACAATTTTTGCTATTTGTGCTGGGGGTGTCGTGCCTCTTTTCTGCCGTTCATGCCCAAGAGAAGGGCTTTTACCGGCGTATGCTGGAAGACGGGATAAAGATTGCGCAGCGCCCGCATACGGCAGGGTTATTGCGGGATTATCTGCGCCCGGTGGAGGGCGGTGCGGACACGCTGACCGTGTTCTTTTTGGAGCCGATGGCCTGTCCCTCGTGCGAAGCCATTGTGAAGCCAGCCATTCAGCGGCTTAGGCAGGTGCGTCCGCAGGAGACGGTGGCCATTGTCGCCGTGTACGATGATGTGCGGGTCGCTTCGGACTATATGGACAGGGCTGCTTTGGGTGAGAATGCCCGGATTGTGGATGCTTCCCGTACCTTTGACAAGGTGTTCAGCACGGCTGTGGGTGGTTTGCAGGGTGTATTTGTCACCCGTATAGACCGCAGGGCCGGTCGTATGATCACAGGGGGCACATTGTCCTATGTGTCGGTAGATTTTTTCCGCGATTTTCTGAGTGTCCGCGAGCCCTTTCCGTTCGGTGTTTACGACGGGCCGCTCGCCGGCTTCCTTCGGGAAGTGGCAGTGCGCAGAGCACGTGTTGGAAGGGAGGGCAGATTGAAGTATCAAAGCTTTGTGCTGGATCCTGACACGCTCCGTTTGACGCAGATACGCCATGCCCCAGTCATGAGGGGATGCGATCTGCTGTTTGTGGATGAGGGTTGCAACGGCGGGCTGCACTTTACGAGGGATGACCGCAGCCGCGTGTTTCACTTGGAGGATCTTCTGCGTATAGACAGCGCCGTGCGCGACACTTTCATCCACTTGCCGCCGGCGGTTTATCGCCAGTGCCGTTCGGAGTTCCACTACGACCCACTCGACATAGCCCTTATGCCCGAGGGAGGCGTCGCCCTGTCATACACCCTTCCCCGGGTGGAGCTTTCGGGCACAGGTGAGGAGCAGGAGATGGGCTTTTGGAATGAGTGCGTCTTCCTGTATCGCAAGCCCGGGGCGCATGAATGGAGTCCGCTGGTCACGTTTTCCAATGACACGGATGCGGACTGGATGGAATGGCACGACCGCATATTTCCCTTGCGTCCGGGCTATGTGGCGATGTTCTGCTACCGGCTGGCCTGGCCGGAAGTGGAGTTGGCCGACACCTCTGATGTGGCCGTCAATCCGTTCCTCGATGGTTTTTACAACCGGGACAATCCCTACGCACTTGAAATGGAGCTGGCTACCGGGCGTATTACCCGGCGTTTCGGTCAGTTGGAGCCGGAGTTCAGACAGACCCTCACGGGGTACAGGTATAGTAATTTAGTGGCGGACACGCACCGGGGGCGGTTCATCTATGGAAACCCTTCCATCGGCAGGCTGTATCTGACCGATGCCGAACATCCCGAGCACACGCTCCGCACTTATGAAGTGTTCCATGTGAACGGACCGCTCAGGGCTGATACGGCTCGTTTCTATGACGAGTCCTATTACTTGAACTATGCCCCTTGTTTCGGCCGCGTGCTGGAGCAGGTGACCCTTGATGACCATTATATCAATTGTTTGGTGAGGACGGGGAGGTATGGATCTCCTGACCTGCTGGCAGATCTGTACGAGTTCGTCCGTCTTTCACGCGATACGGGACAGGTTGTGGAGCGCTATTTCTTGAAACCCGAAGATGAGCATGAGCGTGTGCTGGCCTATGGACTGACGGGGGATGATACCGGAAACGGCCCCTTCTATCTCTCGAAGAAGGAGGGCAGGTATTGGCTGAGACGGATGGGGCCGCAGTAGAAGGAAGCCGTGGCGGGTATTTTCCTCCTGTCTGTTCGGACAAATGCGTTACGAAAAATCCCGGACAAACGAAACGGCAAAATTTGGTAGGTTTGAAAAAACTTCGTAATTTTGCCCTGCATTACGGTAAACGCGATGCGCAACCATCGAGATGGATGTTCCATGGTGTAATGGCAGCACTAGAGTTTTTGGTTCTCTCAGTCATCGTTCGAATCGGTGTGGAACAACTTCCCCTTCCCCTGAGTGTTGTGCTTACCCGCTTTGCGCAACACTCTTTTTCTTGAGCAGTGTCTATCGGACACTGCTTTTTTTGTTCCCGTTCCATCGTTCCTTTTCATATTTACACAAACTTAATCTGCGATTGTTTGCGCGGTCTGTGCTGAATATCTAACTTTGCTTTGTGTATCAGGCTGATAGGCACGCAGCGGCTGGCATGATTCAATATTCTACATTATATAACTTCAAAATTCGACAGTATGAAGAAATTTTTACTTTCTATGGTTGCCTTCGCGGCAACAACAGTGGCCACTTTCGCCCAGACCAATCTGGTGAAAAACGGTGGCTTCGAGGAGTGGAATGACGGCAAGCCCGCTTATTGGACAACGGCATCCACAGCCGGTAATGCCACGATCTCGCAGAGCGCAGACGCGCACAGCGGCGCTTCCGCCGTCTTGGTAAAAGGCGTTTCGGGCAGCAACAAGCGTTTGGGCTATACGGAGACCACCCTCAAGGCCGGTACCTATGAGGTGAAGTTCTTTGCCAAGGCTGCTACGGCTGAGGGTGGCAGTGTACGCCCGGGCTACGTTGACATCAAGGAAGACGGAAAGGCCAATTCAAACGGTTATATCTATGGCGATTATGTTGATGGTCTGACCCAATCCGACTGGACGCAGGTAAGCTACAGTTTTGAACTCACAGCCGAGACAAAGATCTGCCTCGTGGTGATGAACTCGAAGAACCCCGGCAAGGACGTGCTGATCGATGACTATGAGCTGACCACAACCGATGGCGGCGTGGTCGAGGGTGGCGGTACGACCGACCCGACAGACCCCGTGACTCCCGCTATCTTCAGTGAGAAGTTCGACAACGGCCTCGGTGATTTCACGCCAGACGACCGTGAGCTGGGTGGCCTCAGCTATGTATGGAAGGGCGACCAGCAGTACAAGTACGCCAAGGCCAGCGCTTACAAAGATGGGGCCGTGGCTGCCGAGAGCTGGCTCGTATCACCCGAGATCGACCTCGCCGGCTATGCTGACTGCAAGCTTACCTTCAGCCATGCTGCCAACTATTTCAACAGTGTGGACGCTTTCACCGAAGCTTGTCAGGTATATGTGCGCGAGACCGGCGGCGACTGGGCTGAACTGGCCTACGACGGACTGCCTACAGGCACATCCTGGAGCTTTGCCGATGCTGCCGCTGACTTGAAGGCTTATGACGGCAAGAAGATTCAGATCGCCTTCCGCTACACTTCTACCGCCGAAGTGGCCGGTACTTGGGAGATCAAGAACCTGGTCGTAGACGGCACGAAGGCTACCGGCATCAGTCAGGTAGAGAACGGTGCTGCCAAGGCACAGGTGATCTACACCCTCGATGGCCGCCGTGTCAACGCTCCTGTCAAGGGCATCAACATCATCAACGGCAAGAAGGTGCTGGTTGTGAAATAAGTGAACTCTTTGCCTGCCGGTGGGCGGTCAAACGCCCGTGTCTGGCGGTGAAATAGAACAAGAAGCGTGGTGAACGACCGTCATTTCGTTCGCCACGCTTTTTTTGTGCGTACGGCCTGACATGGAATGGGTCAAGAAGAGCTTTTCTGCCTTGAATGTAAAATGCGAGAGAGGGAACTATAGTCGAGTAATGCCTGAATTGAGCTCTGACGGTATCCTCACATGCCGCATCGGAATCCTTGAACTTCAGGCACGGTAACCTGCCTGCCAACAACTGTGTTGATAGGCGTTTGGACATAGGAGCGCCCGTCTTCCCCCTGTGCCGGCAGTACGACAAACGGTGTGGATTCCCCAAGCCCCGTTCCCGACTCAAGTTTAAGTCTTGAATTATATAAATACAGTCTTGAAATATATAAATCAAGTCTGTATTTATATATTTCAAGACTGTATTTTGAGATGCCAAGGCATGTAGGGGAGCTTGACATGGGGGGTGGGGAATGGAAGTGCTGTCTGAATGCCTCGGAGAAGGGCGGCTTGGCCATTTTCTGTAAGAAAATCCCCCATTACAGCGGGCTTGACGCTGTAGCGGGGGATCATGACATGGGGCTGCTTGGCCGTATAGGACGAGGCTGGGGCAGCGGTTTAATACTTATGCCCCTCTTCCGTCATGTCCTTGCGGCTGATGCCGCCCAAGTCTATCTTGTACCAGGCATAGGCAATGTAGGCCAGTACAAAGGGGATGAGCAGGCTCACGCATGACATGACCGTCAATGTAAACTCGCTCGAACTGCTGTTGGCCAGACAGAGGGACGAGTTGGCGTCTGCGCTCGAGGGATAATAAGCTGTGTTGTTCAGTCCGGCGGTGAGCAGCAGGGAGGTGACAGTGAGCACAACCCCCGTTCCGGCAAACCAGATTCCCCGCACGCTCGTGCGTTTGAGCAGGGTACGCCCCAGACCGATGAGCACCAGTACCACACCCGCGAGGAACATCAGCGACAGGCCGGGCAGCTCGATGAAGTTGTGCAGGTACTTGTAAGGCTCTGCGGTGAAAGTGCCTGTGGCACTGTCGTAGGCCAGTCCGGTCGCTGTGAGCAGATAGCCTGTGTAGGTCAGGAAGAGCAGCAGGAATGGCACGGCGTCTGCCCACACCTGCCGGCGTATGCGTGGGGTCAGCCGCTCATCGTTGAGGTTGTTGAGCAGGTAGAGCGAGCCGAGCATGCGGGCGAGGAAGAACACTCCCAGCCCCAAAACCAAATTCCAAGGGTTGCCCAGCGCGTCCAGTCCGTGCCAGTTGTTGGCCCACCGGCTGATGACCGGGGACATCAGGGAGGCGCTGTCCGCTCCCATGGCCGAACGGTCTACGATGAAGGCTGAGCCGGTAAAGAAGGTGCTGACAGCCGTGCCAACCAGAAACGGGCCGATGAAACCGTTGAAAACAAGGAAGCGGCGGTACACGTTGCGCCCCATCACATTGCCCGGCTTGGACTGGAACTCATAGGCCACGGCTTGTAGGATGAAGCTCACGAGCAGAAGTATCCACACCCAATAGGCGCCGCCGAAGCTCGTGCTGTAGAATAGCGGGAAAGAGGCGAAGAACGCTCCGCCGAAAGTGACGAGGGTGGTAAAGGTGAACTCCCACTTGCGTCCGGTGGAGTTGACGATCATGGTGCGTTCCGTCTCGTCGGACCCCAAACTGTAAATCAGCGTGTTGGCGCCCTGCACGAACATGAGGAAGGCCAGCAGTCCGCCTAACAGAGACACCAAAAACCACCAGTATTGTTGTAGAAAAGAATAAGTGATCATAGGTAGGTAAGTTATAAGAATGCGATGGTAATGTTCCCGGTTAAGCCTCGTGGCTCTTGATGGCCTTGCACAGTATCTTGACCTCAGCGATCAGAAGTACGGTGAAGATGACCACAAACAGGCAGAAGGTCGTGATGACATGGGCGGTGTCGAGCGCGGACACAGAGGCGTTGACCGGCAACAGGTCCTGTATGGCCCAAGGCTGCCTGCCCACTTCGGCCACGATCCATCCGGCTTGTCCGGCAATCCAGACCAAGGGCATGGCCCACAGGCCGACATACTGCATCCAGCGGGCTTGTTCCAGCTTGCCCTTGCGTTCCAGCCACCAGGCGGCGATGAGCACCACCAGCAGCGCCGTACCGAAGCCTACCATCAGGCGGAAGGCCCAGTAGACCAAGTTGACGGGCGGCACGAGGTCGGCCTTGTCCTTGATATAACCGTAGCCGAGGTATTCCTTGTGCCGGTTCAGCTCCTCGCGGGCCTGGGCCGCACGGGCAGGGTCGGTCTTGACGTATTTGCGGAAGTCGGCAAAAGCGGACACGGCCTTGCGTCCGCGTTCCATCTTCTCTTCAGCGGACGGCTGCACGGTGCCGTCAGGGGCCGTATAGCCATCCAGCATGTTGTTGATGCCCGGCACATAGCCCTGAGGGTCGTGTGTGGCCAGTATGGAAAGCATATGGGGTATTTCCACACCTGGCACGAGGGAGAAGGACGCGCCTTTCCCTCCGTCATACAGTCCTTCGGCTGCGGCCAGCTTCATAGGCTGTTTCTCTGCCATGGTCACACCGCTGGTATCGCCCGTTCCCATGACGATGAGCGTGGCGAGAATGCCCGTGACGCTCGCCACACGGATGGAGGCCAGTGCCATGCGTACGTTGCGGCGCTTGAGCAGGAACCAGCAGCTCACACCGACTACGAAGACAGCACCGGTCATCCAGCCGCTGGAAACGGTGTGGAAGAACTTGACGACGGCGGTCGGCGCGAAAGCTACGGTCAGGAAATCGACCATCTCGTTGCGCACGGTTTCCGGGTTGAACTCCATGCCGACCGGATGCTGCATCCAGGCGTTGGCCACCAAGATCCACCAAGCCGACAGGGTAGCTCCCAAGCCTGTGAGCCAAGTAGAGGCGAGGTGGAAGCCGCGGCTGACCTTGTTCCAGCCGAAGAACATGACGGCGATGAAGGTCGTCTCCATGAAGAAGGCCAGGATGGCCTCGATGGCCAGCGGTGCGCCGAAGATGTCGCCCACGAACCAAGAGTAGTTGCTCCAGTTCGTGCCGAACTCGAATTCGAGGATGATGCCCGTAGCCACGCCGATGGCGAAGTTGATGCCGAAGAGCTTCATCCAGAATTGCGCCGTGCGCCGCCAGAAGTCATCCTTCTTTACATAGTAGATAGTCTCCATAATGCCCATGATGAGGGCAAGCCCCAGTGTGAGGGGCACGAACAACCAGTGGTAGCAGGCCGTCAGCGCGAACTGCGCGCGCGACCAGTCTATCATTCCGGGTTCGATGGCTGTCAGAAAGGTCATGGTGTGTAATGATATTTTTTGTATAGATTGTATGTGAGACGAATCGGTCGTTTGTCGATGACGGTCTCTGCCGGAAACGGAAGGCTTCGCGAACCGTTGCGGGCGGAGGCGGGGGCTGTGAACGGTGTCAGCGGCTGAGATTGCTCCCGACACGTTCGCTTTTCTCGTGTTCGTTGAGACCGCCCAATGCGGGACGGAAGAAGAACACGCGCAGTACGGCAAATAGGATGAGCAGCTTGAGGCAGATGATGATCCACAGGGTGCGCCCCCATGTCATCTGCCTGAAGCCATCGCGGTAGAACCGCCAAACCCTGCCAGCCCAGCTTTGTGATAGATTCATAGATAAAGACAAAAGTAATTGTTTTTGAGAAACCAAGGACAAATTACCTCGTTTTTTGACAGCTATAGGAGGCAGATGTCTTCGTTCCCAACTTGACGAAAGCGTCCCCGTTCCGCAGTCGGAAGCGGAACGGGGACGTGAACAAAGAGGCATTTCCTGTCAAGGGCATGCCCTTTTAGGTGGGTTGTGAGACTGGGCTTTTCCGCCCCGTGGCAGTGAAAGGTGGCATCCTCCCTCCTGTCAGTGAAGGGCGCTTCCTTCCTGCCGTATTTGGATGAGGGTGGTGGCGTCCCAACTGTGGCACGTGCAGTTCAATACCCGATCGAAGGGATAAGCGTTTGCCTGAACGGTGACACGCAGGGAGTCGCCCGTGCCGTATTGCCGTACTGAGAACCAGCTGCCTGTTACCAAGGTGTCGGGGTGTTGTTTCCCGTCTGTGCTTACATCGTGGCGCTCGTTGTTGTATGTGATTTGTTGCAAGGTCAGAAATCCGGGAGAGCGTTCTTCCTGCATCTTGACGCAGAAGGACCGGCTCTTGGAGGGCAGGTTCACGTAGTTGGTCGTGTGGTCCCAGGTAAAATCTACATCGGCGGATGTAACCTGCATGTATTTCCCTTCGCCCCGGGTGCGGTCGGGATCGTCCTCATTGCCGCAGGCTGCGGTCATGGTGAGAAGGGGAATGGCTAAAAGAAGTGGTAATTTTTTCATATCATTGGGCGATGGGATGGGATGAAATGATGTACGAGAAAATGAGGGCAGAGAACTGCGCGGATTGAATCGTTTCAGGGATTGGGGTATTCTTCAAGCAGCCGTTCCACCCCTTGGCGTATGGAGTGGAGGCCGAAATCGGCTGGGCGGATGTCGGACGGAGCCAGCCAAAGCACTTCGGAAGCGTCATCATGTGCGCGGACGGTGTGGCAGTCCGCCAGACGGCAGCGGAAAAAGGCGTCGGCGGTATGCACGCGGTGGCCGCTGAAGGGATAGACGTTGGCGAATGAGAACAGGAACTCATAGTGTGTGACTTGCGCTCCAAGTTCTTCATGCACTTCCCTCAGAAGCCCTTCAGTGATGCTCTCACCCGGGTCGACGAATCCGCCCGGCAAGTCGAGTGTGCCCCGGGCCGGTTCACGGTCGCGCCGGATGCAGAGCAGTTTTCCCGCCTCGTTGAGTATGACTGCCACAGTTGCTGCCGCTGCATTGGGATAGAAGACAAAGCCACAATCCGAGCAACGTTTGCTGCACGCGTCGTTGACGAGGAAACGGGCTGATCCGCAGTGGGGGCAAAACTTAAAGTCGCTGAGAGGGTGCATGGTGGGAGAGGTGTCGGGGAGTATGAATTTGAATAGGATGTGTGCCTTGACTGGATGATCGGTGCAGGAGGGTGGCCTTGGGTATCGCGCTGGCTGCAGTTTCTGGAAAAGATCCGGTTGCGTTGAATCCGGCTTTGCATGGATTTTGCAAAGTTGTTTTTTTTTTGTTATATGGGCAAAACTTTTTCTGGTTTTTGCCTATGAAGAGGCTGTCGGGACAATACGTATGGAGCAGGATCTTGAGGTGGGGCGGGAGAAGGTGTTCGGAGGCATAAGCTGTGTTTCCTTCCTGTTCCGCATGAAAAAAGCTCCCATTCCATCAGGGTGGAATGGGAGCTTTGCCCGATATGCGGGTGTAGTTGGAGAATGTCAGGCTTCTGTACGGTCATAGCCGTCGTTGCCGGGAGTCTCCGAAGGAGGCAGGGAAACGGTGGCCTCTGCCGTTTCTGGGGCGGCTGGCGCAGCTTCGCTGTCCGCATGAGCGGCGGCCGGCTTCTGTCCGTTGGATTTCGGCTTACGATGGGATTTCTTGCGTACAGGGGTTTCTGTGAGTGGTTCGCCGTTGGTCTCGGCAGGCTCTTCTCCGCTGTATTCGCGGGGGACTTCCACAGACGGCTTGCGCTTGTTCCGCTGTGGCTTTTCTGCCGTTGCGGGCGCTGCATCGGAAACCGTGCTGTCTGCGTCTTCTGTGGGAGCGGGTGCTTCCTTCTGCGTGTCAAGTTCCAGTACGAAATCTTCGAGTGAGATGTGGCGCGGTGTCGGCTGCACTTTTTCCTTTTTCACGGGATTTTGCGCTGGAGAGACCGGCATTTCGCGGGAGTCAGCCTGCTGTTCATCGGTTGGCAGAGGCATGTCAGACGAGCCGGATGAAGCGGGCTGTGCCGTCTCCGCCTCAGTCTCGAAAGAGGTGGGGGGAACGGAGGATTCCGGAACATCGGCCGCATTCGGCAAGTTGTCCGCTTCCTGTGAAACGATGGGAGAGGTGTCCTTAGCCGTTTGAGGCTGTGCAGTGGGTTCTTCTGTCACGGCTGCAGGCTGGGGAGCGGGAGTGACTTCCATTTGCCGCTTGGAGGGACTTCGCTTGGCGCGCGGTTGTTTCGTTGCGGTTGCTTCGGTATTCTCGGAGGCTTGGGGCGTGGACTGCACGTCTGCTTCAGCTTCTGTGGACTTCTTGGTTCGTTTGGAAACCTTTGCCGGACGCGGTGTGGCGTCCTTGTGTTCCGTAGCGGCCTCTGCCGATGGCTGTGGCGTTTCTTCAGAGGGCTTTGAAGTCTTGTTGGCCGCGACAGTAGCAGCGGGCGCTTCTGAACTTGCCGGATGGGCAGGCTTTGCGGAAGGAGCTGCGGGTGCGGCTTGGACTTCGGCCTCTTCCGTGATGCCGGTGATGGGTTCAATGTCCTTCACAACGACCATGGACGGGGTGCGCCTTGTTCTTTGAGAAGGCCGGTTGGAACTCTCCGAAGGGGCGGCAGTCTGACTACGGGAAGTAGCTTCTTCTTCCATTTGCTCAGACGGAGCGGAAGCCTTGCGCTTGTTGGGCGTGGCGGCGTTCCGGTTTCGGGGTTGGGAAGCCGAGGGCGAGGCTTTGCCCTTAGACTTGGGGGCATCGGGTTCGTCAGCGGGGTGCTTAGCCTCCGTGGTGGGGGCAGAAGCCCGCTTGTTGTCCTGTGTCCGGTCGGTTTGTCCGGATGCTTGGGGCTTTCTGGCCTTTTCTGCCGTAGATGCCTTCTGCTTCCTGCGGGTGTTTTTAGGCTTCTCCTCCGGTTCGTGCAGGTCATCCTCATCGGGTGGTGCGGGTATGCCTTTGGCGGCATAGTCGGCTGCGGTGAGCTTGGGCCCTTCCTCCGCCTGGTCTATGACCTCATAGTCGGCCTCCGCATCGTAGGCGGTGTCGTATGCCGTGTCAGAAACCTGTTTCTCAAGTACGGGCGCCGCCGGCTTCTTCTTGCCGGATTGGCGGGGGACAGCTGTGCCGACCTCGTTCTCGATCTCTTCAATCTTAGGCAGGGCGAAGGATTCCTCCGCTTCCATTGCGGTACGCTTCTCCTTGGATCTGAAGAGACTGTCGTAGAATTTCGGGTCGCGGCGCATGCGGGTGAGGGCTTCCTTGGATGCCTCTTGCTGGCTCTCTTTCTTGGAGCGTCCTTCTCCCCTGCCTACGATAATGCCTTCAATGACGACGACGGTGTCAAAGCCTTTGCCTTCACTCTTATGCGAAGTGTCGCGGTAGTTGATGTTGATACGGTTCTTCTGGCTCCACTCCAAGAGCTTGCTCTTGAAGTTTACTTCTTTGTGGGCCATGTTGTCCATGTCGATGTAGGGACCTATGACACGCTGTGCAATGAACCAATGGCAGAACTTGAATCCGCGATCCAGGTAGATCGCTCCCATCAGGGCCTCAAAGGCATTCCCGCCGATGTTGGTATGAGTCAGGGCCGTTCCTTGAGCGGCCTGCACCAACTGTGTGATGCCCATTTGGTCTGCGAGCTGATTGAGCGTTTCACGCTGCACGATCTTGGAACGTGTGGCGGTGAGGAATCCCTCGCGCCTGTTGCCGAAATGGTTGTAGAGCAAATCACTCACGACCGTCTCGAGTACGGCATCACCGAGAAACTCGAGGCGTTCATTGTTGAGCGGGCGCACGGGCTGCTCGCCACGTTGACGCATCGGTCTCCCCTTGCGCATCTTGGGCGGTGCGGGGGCTGTGGCAGGCTGGTGGCTGATGGACTTGTGCGAAAAGGCGATGCGGTAGATGTCGATATTGTGCGGATAGAAACCGAGAATATCATGAAGGGCCGTCAGAAACTCTTTGTTCTTGCGGAACGGGAGCTTCATGCGGTCTAAAAGGTTCGAAATCATAAATAGATGCATACAGCCCCTCCGCCCATGTAGATAAGGCCGTACGTGATGGACGGCAATGGGTGGAGGGGCTGCTTGGATTAATCGTTATATTTCTTCACGATGCAGCAGGCGTTGTGGCCGCCGAAGCCGAAGGTGTTGCTCAGGGCTGCACGTACGGTACGGCGCTGTGCCTTGTTGAAGGTGAAGTTGAGGTTGTAATCAATGTTCTCATCGCGGTCATCGTCCTCATGGTTGATGGTGGGCGGTACGATGTCGTCATGGACGGAGAGGCAGCAGATGAGGGCTTCCACGCCGCCGGCTGCGCCGAGCAGGTGTCCCGTCATGGATTTGGTGGAGCTGATGTTGAGCTTGTAGGCATGCTCGCCGAAGAGCTTGGTGATGGCCTTGACCTCGGAGATGTCTCCTACGGGGGTGGAGGTGCCATGTACGTTGATGTAGTCGATGTCTTCGGGCTTCATGCCAGCGTCTTCAAGTGCGCTGCTCATGACGAGATTGGCGCCCAGACCATCGGGATGGGAGGCCGTGATGTGGTAGGCGTCGGCTGACATGCCTGCACCGGCGATCTCGCAGTATATCTTGGCACCGCGCGCTTTGGCGTGTTCCAGTTCTTCGAGGATGAGGATGCCGGCTCCTTCGCCCATGACAAAACCGTCGCGGCTGGCGCTGAAAGGACGTGAGGCTCTCTTCGGATCATCGTTGCGGGTTGAGAGGGCGTGCATGGCGTTGAATCCACCTACTCCGCAGGGCCAAATGGCCGCTTCGGCACCACCGGTCACAATGGCATCGGCTTTGCCCAGACGGATGAGGTTGAAGGCATCAGCCAATGCGTTGGTTGAGGAGGCGCAGGCTGAGGTAGTGGTGTAGTTAGGTCCATGGAAACCGAACTGGATGGAGATTTGTCCCGAGGCGATGTCCGCTATCATCTTGGGGATGAAGAAGGGGTTGAACTTGGGGCCGTTCTCCTTGGTAAGAGCGTAGTTTCCAGCCTCTTCCTCAAAGGTGTGGATGCCGCCGATGCCAACGCCGAGTATCACGCCGATACGGTTTTTGTTGACCTTTTCCAGATCCCATCCGCAGTCTTTGATGGCTTCCATGGCTGCTACTAAGGCATACTGCTCATAGAGGTCCATTTTGCGGGCTTCCTTGCGGTCTATGAAATCTGTGACCTTGAAGCCTTTGACTTCGCAGGCGAACTGCGTCTTGAACTTGGAAGCGTCGAAATGGGTGATAGGGCCGGCACCGCTGACGCCATTCTTGATATTTTCCCAAGTTTCGGCTACAGTATTGCCTACAGGAGTGAGGGCGCCGAGGCCCGTTACAACTACTCTCTTTAGTTCCATACGGATGTGTGTTTGTGGGTTAGGGGCTGTACCATCGGACAAGCGCCTGACTTGCGGCAGGAATTTTAGTAGATTAGTACGCCTCATCGCGCCTTGATAGGGCCGTGTGCTTACTAATCTACTAAATGACTATGTTGATCCTTGGCTGTGGTGCGGCTGTGTCAGGACAGCGAAGATTTAGTGTGGGCACACGCTGTGACGCATGCAAACAAATAACGTTTAACGTGCGGCATCCGTGCCACACTGCTCCAGAGAGGTGAGGGGACGCTGAACGTTAAACGTTATTGTAAGTTGCGAGTTTCGCAGGACAAGATTACTTGTTGACGTTCTCTTCGATATAAGCGATGGCGTCACCAACGGTCGAAATCTTTTCAGACTTGTCGTCGGGGATAGTGATGCCGAACTGCTTCTCGAACTCCATGATGAGTTCTACCGTGTCGAGGGAGTCTGCACCAAGGTCATTGGCGAAGCTTGCTTCGTTCTTCACTTCAGACTCGTCAACGCTGAGCTTGTCAACGATGATCTCTTTTACTTTTGCTTCAATTTCACTATTAGACATAGCTTTCTTATTTGAGGTTTAATGGATTTTGTTTCTTCCTAAGAATTACGGCTGCAAAAGTACGGCATATTCCTTATCTACCAAATAGAAAGACAGAAAAAAGTGCCGAATTATGCACATAAATGCGTTTTTTGTGCGGCCGGCATTTACATTCCCCAGTTGCCGGGCAAAAATTGGTCTTCCACCTTTTCTTCTTCGCTGTCAGGCAGATTCGGGAAGAAATTGATGCCGGTAAGCTCCTCTAACCGGTTCACGCTGACTGCATCGCCGGCGATGACGGAGAGGGGCGCCTGGTTCTTGTAGTCATAGCCGTAGTCCTTGTGCTCCATCCAGAAGGCGATGGAGGAATAGGTGCCGTTCTTGACCTTAAGCAGAGCCATAAAGTAGTATTTGGGCACCGCCACACGTTTGCCGTTGCTGCGGTTGACGTAGCTGAGCACTTGGTTGTCCCTGACGGTGCCACCCTTGACTACGTAGAGCGTGTCGGAGAAGGAGGCATTGCGGCCGAGTTTCTGCACGAGGCTTTCCAGCGTGATCCAGTAGGCTTGGTTGAATGATCCTATCTGGGGCGACATGTTGGTCATGTAGAAGGTCTGTTCGTTGGCCTCGCGGGAGTAGAGACGGTCGGCGGAGGCGCAGAGATGCCCCCGATTGTAGGCTCCCCCAAATCCGTTGGACCCGATCTTGAGTTCGGACGGCAGGGAAGGGTCATCGGCGAAAGGCTCATCGGAGCGCGACACATTCTTGCCGCGGGTGTCACCGTCGAAGCGGAAGGCGATCCAGCGGGAGTGCAGTTTGCTTTTATCAAACTCCAGACTGTAGGACATGACTTCACGCCCGCTGTTCTCGGTGGTATAGTGGGCGATGAGCACTGTACTGCCATCGGTGAGGACTTCGGGGGTTTCCATGCGGGCAGTGATCTGCTTGGAGGGAGTAACATTGCTGCCTCCGCCCTCTGTACCCTCCCCCAGATGGATGTTGTTGTTTTCATCGCCACAGGAAAGTGTGAGGAGCAGGACGGCTGTACCGCACAATGAGGCGCTCAGACGCAGGATGTATTTGGGAAAAAGCATGGATGGGTTACGGTATGTGTGACAATGAAATATCGGCAGCGGGCGTTCCGCTGCCGATAAGGGATCTGTGCAGGTGTGAAAAGGGGATTATTGGATGTACACCTTGCCGTTGCCGTCGGTCAGCGTATAGTCATCAATGAGGACGTTGGCGCCCGGATTCTTCGAGTTCATGATGACGAGGCTGAGGCGTGTCTCACCGGCGAGGGTAAACGTGTAAGTGACTTCTGTCCATTCTCCTTGGGGAAGTTCGTTGGCATAGTCGCCATACTGATAGCTTCCCTGTACCTTGTTGTCAGCGTCTACTACCACGTATCCGGGGCATACGCTGCCTCCTGTGGCCGTGGCGGCTTTGGCGTAGAACTTGACGGTATAGGTGCCGGCGGGCAAGGTGGTCTCTTCGTAGCCGATTCGCTTGTTGGCACTGGCGGAGCCTGTGACCTCTACTGAGTACTTGCCGCTGTGGGCGTCAGTGCTCTGGCTGAGGGTGGCATTTCCTGCGGACGAGGCGGTTTTCCATTTATTGGGCTTGCCGTTCGTCCAGTTCTCGAAATTGCCGTTGGAGGCGGAGGGGTCTCCGGTTGTTCCGCCTTCTCCGCTGCCGCCTCCTTCGCCGGGCTTTCCGGCGGAGATGCTGAAGTTGCGGACTTCCCAAGTAGAGCCGCTCACGGCATTGGTATTATACCGGAAGGCCAGACGGATGTTCTTGCCCATGTATTCGGCGGGAATGGCGATGTCTGCCTGGCTGAAAGTCGTCCAGTCTGTGCCTTCCGTGTGTTTGCCGTTAAGGAGCGTCCATCCCTCTGCGGGGCTGCTCTCGTTGAAGTTGGAGGTGATGTAAACCTGCTGGTTCTCGTCGCCCTTGTTGTAGCGCAGGATGTACTCGTACGATACGTGGGCTTCGGTGGTGTTGCTGAGTGAGATCTCCGGGCTGACGAGGTAGTACGTTCCGGCGGTTGTCACTTTGGAGGCGTTGTCGTAACCGGTAGCCTTAGCGGTGCTGAAGTCTATGACCCACTCGCCTGAACCACTGGTGGTGTAGCTCTTGAAGCCGCCCAAAGTGGTGCTGAACTCTTCTGTGTAAGGCAGTGTGCGTACGCCCGTATCCTCACTGCCGCCGCCCGGTGTGTAATCGCCGGCGCCTTGCTTGACAAGGAAGTTCTTGACCTCCCAAGTGGCAGCTTTCTTGTCGGCTTTGTAGCGGAGGGCGAAAGTGACCTTCTCCTGTCCGAGAAATTCAGCCGGCACGTTGAGGTTGCCTGAATTGGTCCATGTCTCCCAATCGTTCACCTGCACTTGGTTGTATTCCAAGGCTGTCCAAGTGGCGTTGGCGGGCAGTCCGCTGTAATCCTTGCTGATGAGAATTTGGTAGAAGTCTTTCAGTTCGCTCGCGTTGCCATAGCGCAGGATATAGTCGAAGCTGACGTGTGCGGCTTCCACGTCCTTGAGGCTGATGGTCGGTGAAATAAGCCAGCTCTCAGCTTGGTTGTTTTCCTTAACGCCGTCTCCGTCCGTATCAACGTATGAGGTGATTTGCGCGGAGCCGTAGCTTACTTTCCATGAGAAGGAGCCGACGGTATTGATGGCGGAGAACTCGCCGAGAGACTGGGAGAACGATTCATCGATCAGGGTTTCGGATTGTGTGGATCCGCCTCCGTTATTTATCTCATAGGGTGCCGGCACGTCCTCGCAGGCCGTGAAGCCGAGGGTGAGGGCTGCGATGGCAATGGACAGAATATGCTTTTTCATTATCGTGATGTGGTTTATTGCTGGGGGTTATTGAATGTCGTTTACGGAACGGAGCTGTACTTGCCAGTTGCTGTAGTAGCTGAGCAGGCCGGTGAAACTGTGCTCGCCCTGTGGCATGACGGTATAGGATATGTCGTTTTGCGTGGAGGTACGAATCGTGACTTTGGTGTTGTTGACTGAGTTCGTAAGCGTACGGTCTACGCCATAGCCGGCGTCTTTCAACTCATCGGGAGCGAAGATGGCTTCTCCGTCTGCTTCCTGAAGCGTTCCCTTGACTGTGACGAGTTGCGGGTAGTTGAGGTAGTTCTGGTTGGCCGAGGCGCGCAGCCAGACGGGGTCGCGCTCTATGGGCTGGCATTCGGCACAGGTCGGATCGGGCTTGCCTACCAATTGGATATTGGTGCGGCACAGCTCGAAGAGGATCGGTCCCAGCCGCAGGTTGCCGGAGCTGGTGAAATAGGGCTGGCCGATTTTGGGCAGCTTGGAATAGCAGCCTATATACAGACCTTTGAGGTTGACCTTGACACGTTGCCCTATGGGAAAGTAAGGCGTGAGCCAGGTGTTCTTGACTGCGAGGACGATGGCCTGGTCGCGAAGCGGGTCGTTTTCCGGTTTGCTGGTGTCAATGTGGCGCAGCAGGAGGGTCTGGTAGAGATTTCCGCCTGCATCGTTGGCGCACACAACACCTTCAATGATGACATCTTGTGTGACTGCCTCAAAGGCGTTGGACTGTGTGAAAAGGTCGCTTTTGCCGCTTTTCAGTTCGGCAATGCTGCTGTTCACCTCGCCGATGTCAGTAGGCGAGGTTACACCGAAATTGTCGGTATTCGGCTCGTCGTAGTCGTCCATGCAGGCGGTGAGCGAGCAGAGGGCGAAGGTGGCGAGCAGCCAATGGATATGTTTCATTTTGTCAGGTTGCTTTAGGAAAGAAGGTGTCAGAAGCGGAATCCAATGTTGAGGAACATGTTGAGGGCGTTGGCGTAGTAGTACTTGGCGTTACGCGAGAAGCGGTAGGCACGCTTAGTGCCCGTGCTGTAGAAGTCATCGCGGTTCTGCTCATACCCGCCGGTCTTGAGGTTCCGGTTGTTGGTGAGGTTTTGGGCTGACAGGTTGATGCTGAGGCTCTTGCCTTTCTTCAGACGGATATACTTTCCGATGGATGCGTCCAGCATGAAGCCGCCCTTGGCCTTTTCCTGCTTGGGCGAATACGTGCCTGCAATGTTCCCCTGCTGGTCGTAGAGTACGCCGCCACGCTCGTCAAGCTCAGCTTGGGTCACGTCGTAAACCAGTTCGGTAGGACTGGATGAGATATAGCTGTTGAGGATATTTCCCAAACGGCGGTACTCGGAGAAGTCGATGTACACGCGGTCATAGTAGTTGAGGTTTGCCTCGAAGAACCATCCGTTCACGTTGTAGTTGAATCCCAGACTGACTGCGGTGAGTGGCGTGCCGCTCACGCGCATTCCGTCTGCCATGACACGCAGGGGCATCTGCTGTCCCGTCACGGGATTTTTCCATACATTGAGGGACTTGATGGTGGCGGCGTTCATGCCCTCATAGTTCACCTCGGCCAAGGGATTGTTCGTGTATTTGGCCTCGCTGTATGTACCGATGAGGTTGATGGAGAAATTGGACGTGATGTCGTACTTCAGCGCTGCTTCTACACCGTAGTGCTCACGTTTTATATCGCTCATGGTCAGGTAGGTGAACCGGCTTTCCTGATCGTTGTAGAAGGCTGTCTGCTCCACACCGTTCTCAAAGAAGTTGGCGAAGCCTGTGACCTTGCCAGAGAAGTTCCCAAAGCGGAATTGGTAAGAAAGCTCCAGATTATAATTGTTCTCGAGCTTGAGGTTTTGCACGAAATTGTTTTGGATACGCGGAGCCACGAAGCTGTTGCGGGCGAGAGGAGCGTCTTTCTGTGCGCCGACATTCAGCGTGATGATTTGAGTGCCGACAGGCCGTAAGGTCAGACCCATGCGTCCGCCGCCGCCAAGGAAATTAGCCTTGCCGCTTTTTCCGTAGGAGTTTTCGGGGGCGCGCCCGTTGCGCATCAGACCCTCACGCTCGATGGTAGTACCTTCGAGAAAACCCGACGCGCGGTATTGCCATTTGCCCCGGCTGTATTCAAAGTTTCCGAAGGCCCGGATCTTATTGACGAAGATGTTGTAGTCGTAGCCGAACTTGTCGCCTTCGCCGACAATGCGGTTGGGGTTGTTCAGGTCGTTTTGGGCTTCTTGGCTGTTGCGCCCGTAATCGTTGGCGGCGAATTTGTCGTAGTCAGTCAGATCCGTTCCTCCCAGCAGGTCTGCCACAGTCTTATAGTGCATACCCTTGGTGCGGTTGTATGAGACGCCGATCGTATATTTACTGAAAGGATTGATTTCGTGATTGAAGGCCGTATTGAGCGCAAATACCATTTGGTCGTTGTGTCGGCGCTCTTGGTAGTAGAGCGTCTCGCCCCCGGCGGCCACGTTCTGGCGGTTGACGTAGTACATGCGGTCCCAATTGACTTGGCGGTTGGCTTTGTCGGCACGCCAATAGTCAACGAGGTTGTTGTACTGTTCCAGAAAATAAGGATGCTCCGCCAAGTATGCCCCGTTGTTCTGCTCGGGATCATATACATCAAAGATGCTGCTCGGCATGTTCTTGTAATAATCTGGGCGGGGGTCGTAAGCGTCACCGTTCCATCCGAGCGCGGTGGAGCTGTACATGGAGTATTTGAAGCCTGCTGCGGTGGTGAGCTTCATTTCGTCTTTGATCTTCCAGTCCCAGGTGAGTATGGCGGTCGGCTCGAAGTCGTTCACCACGCGGGAGTTGCGCTTCTCTCCTCCTTGGTAACCCCAGTTGGGGTTATAGTAATGGGAGTTGGCCAGCCAATACGCCTCTTCGGTCGAGGCGCCTTGCTGGGCGCGTTCTGTGGGCGAGCCGAAAGTGACGAGGCTGAGGGAGTGCTTGTCGCCCAAGCGTTTCTCGGCGGAGAGAAAGTAAGAGAGAGAATTGTAGAAAGTACCTTCGATCACACCCTCCTTGGCCCAGCGGTAGCCCACCAAGCCGGCGAAGGCCCAGCCTGAAGGCAACAGCCCTGTGGCATGGGTGAACATGCCGCGCGCCACATAGTTGCGGTTGGTGCCCGAAAGTGTGAGCTTCGATCCTTGGGCGAACTGGCTGGCGCGTGTATTCACACTGGTGGCACCGGCTATGCCGGCATAGCCGAAGCGGTTATAGTCGTATGCGGAAGCACCTTCCTGGTTGCGGGTGGCATCGTTCATGCCGCCCACCATGCTGTAGCCGAAGCGACCCAATTCCAAGTCGTTGAGCTGCAGACCATTCATGTAGTAGTTGCTGTACATGTTGTCCAATGCGCGTACCCTGAAGCGCATGGGACTGAAGAGGTAACCCACTTCCGAATTGTACGGGTCGCTCTTTGCGCCCGTGATGGTCGAAACCGTCTGCGCTGCATCGTTGTCCTCATCGAGTTGCGACTCGGTAAACGTGAAGTCAGCGTTGTCGGTCACCGCCAGCGTGTCGCCGGGCGTTTGCGCCCACGATCCCGTTGCAAAGAGCAGGGCGGCTGCGGTAAGTTTTACGCCTTTCGTCATTTATAGGTAGAGTTGGATTGTTTGTTTGCGTAACAAAGCCTTATATATATAAGGTGTCTACAAACGGTTTTAGGCCGCAAAGGTACGAGAAGATGCCCGTACTCCTTTTACAATTGTGTGAAATATTAAACTTGTCATGTACTTTTAGCGCTCTATCTGCAAAAAAAAATGGAACTTCGCGGCTGACATATCAAACATCATCCAATGAAGAAGACCTTACTCACCTTGACGCTGTCCCTGCTCGCAGTGGTCACGTTGTCCTCTTTCACGACCCGCACAGCGGGTGTGGAGCAAAAGAAGTATGCTCTCTATGGCATTGCGTTCTACAATATTGAAAACAGCTTTGACACGCTTCATGACGCGGGCAAGAACGACTTTGAGTACCTGCCATCGGGCGCCATGAAATGGGGCAAGATGAAATATGAGGCCAAGCTGCATAACATTGCTCGCGTGCTCTCGCTCTTGTGTACGGATAAGCTGCCCAATGGAGCGGCGGTCATAGGCGTGTCGGAGATAGAAAATGAACTGGTGATGCGCGATTTGCTCCGTCAGCCGGCACTGGCGGGACGTGGATACAAGTACGTCCAGTATGCAGGGGCTGACCGTCGCGGCATCGAGTGCGCTTTCATTTATAATCCGCGCCTGTTCCAGTTACAGCACAGCATGCTCGTGCCTTACTGCTACGGCCCTTCCGGAAAGGTGGACGATCCGCTTCTCGGCTTTTATACGGACGCTTCGGGGAAGGTGCAGGCTTATGACGGCTTGCGGGGAGACACTACTTACATCACACGTGGCTTTTTGGTCATGGAGGGACTTCTGGGGGGAGAAAAAATGTTTTTCATTGTCAACCACTGGCCCTCACGGGGTGCGGGTGATGAGGTACGCCAGCGGGCCGGCTTTCAAGTCAAGCAGCTTTGCAACGCCCTTCAGAAGCAGGAGCCGGAGGCTAAGATCGTTGTAATGGGCGATATGAATGATGACCCTGGCAATAAAAGCATGACCATGCAGATGGGGTGTAAGAGTGAGCAGAAGGACATCAAGAGTCCTTCCGACTTTTACAATCCTTGGTACAATACCTTGTATAAGGTGGGACAGGGCACACTGCTTTATAACGGACAGTGGAATCTCTTCGACCAAATCGTGGTGAGTGGTAATTTGGTGGGTAAGGATCGCAGTACGCTTAAATACTATCAGCATGCGATCTTCATGCGTGATTGGTTGTTCCAACAAGAAGGCCGTTACAAGGGTAGCCCGCTGCGAACCCATGCGGGAGGGGTGTGGCTCAACGGTTTTTCCGACCACTTGCCCACTCAAATATACCTCGTAAAGGAAGTGAAGTAGGGTGAGGCGGATCAGGCGGCCCGACTCCATTGCTTCAGGGTGCCCCGGACAACAAGTGCGTGTCCGGGGCACTCTGCCATTTATCCCGTATCATTGAAAAAAGCCTTACCTTTGTCTCCAGTTTATACAGCACGACACAAAATCACAAAATGATAACAGCCCATGGCACAGAAACCATCCATCCCTAAAGGGACACGCGACTTCGGCCCTCTCGAAATGGCCCGTCGAAACTATATCTTCAACACCATACGCCAGGTGTATGCCCTCTATGGCTTCAAGCAGATTGAGACACCCGCCATGGAGAATCTCTCCACCCTGATGGGCAAGTACGGCGAGGAGGGTGACAAACTCCTGTTCAAGATTCTCAATTCGGGCGATTTCCGCGCACAAGTGACGGCCGAAGAATACAGTGAGAAGAACGCCGCCCAGCTCGCTTCCCGTTTCTGCGAGAAGGGATTGCGCTATGACCTCACAGTGCCCTTTGCCCGTTATGTCGTACAGCACCGCGAAGAGCTGCAGATGCCCTTCAAACGCTATCAGATTCAGCCCGTATGGCGTGCCGACCGTCCGCAGAAGGGACGTTACCGCGAGTTTTATCAGTGCGATGCCGATGTGGTCGGGTCTGATTCCTTGCTCAATGAGGTGGAGCTTATGCAGATCATCGATGAGGTGTTCACGCGTTTCGGCATCCGTGTATGCATCAAGATCAACAACCGCAAGATTCTGACAGGAATTGCCGAGATCATCGGTGCGGCTGACAAGATAGTAGACATCACAGTTGCCATAGACAAACTGGATAAGATTGGTATCGAGAAGGTCAACGAGGAACTGAGTGCCGTAGGGTTGTCAGACGAAGCGGTAGACAAGCTGCAGCCTATCATTGCACTCAGCGGCAGCAATGAGCAGAAACTTGATACGATGCGGAAAGTCCTTGCCGCCAGCGAGACGGGGCTGAAGGGTATTGAGGAGGTTGCATTCGTGCTTGAAACGCTTGGAGGCAAGGAGGTGGAGAACAGCTTGGCCAATCCTGTAGAGTTTGACCTTACGCTTGCCCGGGGGCTCAATTATTATACGGGCTGCATCTTTGAAGTAAAGGCACTCGACGTGCAGATCGGTTCCATCACCGGTGGGGGGCGTTACGACAACCTTACCGGTATATTCGGCATGCCGGGTCTGAGTGGTGTGGGCATCTCATTTGGAGCAGACCGCATCTACGATGTGCTGACACAGCTCGACCTGTATCCCAGTGCCACCCGCGAAGGGGCAGGATTGCTTTTTATCAATTTTGGTGCTAAGGAGGCTGCACATTGCCTGCAGCTTGCCGCCGGGCTAAGGCGTGCGGGGATTGCTGCGGAGGTCTATCCCGATGCAGTCAAGATGAAAAAGCAGATGGCTTATGCCAACGCCAACCATGTGCCTTTTGTGGCAATGGTCGGAGAGAATGAGATGGCAGAGGGACGTGTGTCGCTCAAGAATATGGCGACTGGCAAACAGAAGGCCGTCACGCCGGAGGAACTTGCCGAGGCTTGTAAACAGTAGCTTTCTTTGGTCACATAATGCGGATCTTCTGCCATCCTTGACGGGAAGGGCTTGAAGGTCCGCTTTTTCCTACCCCCCCCCTCTTGATGTTTGTCCGTATAAAAGGGATGCAGGTTCAGATGCTCGCATTTGAGTTCGTGTCCTGACCGTATGCTTTTGTACTCTCGGTACTGAATGTATCCTTTCCTCCTGCTGTCAGTTGGCATGTGTTTCTGATTGCTGCCTCTTGACTGGTGGATCTGTCACGCTTCGGAAGAGTTTGCCCTTCCGGAGCTTTTGCTATGCCCCCGTACGTTCGGTGTGGCGTTTTGTACAAGGTTGTTACGTATGCGTGTCGGCGAACTTTTAAGTCTGACGCTTCGCCCGCATGGGGGGTATTGCTAACTTCGCCGTCATGAACGAGAAAGACTATCGCCATATCCCCGTAGACCGGCTCGCGCTACAGCTGGCAGGGCGTACGGACATGGATGTGCCGCACTTGCTACGGCAGGTGGAAGGCTGGCAGCGGCTTCGCTCTAAGGTGCCGTCTTGGGCAGCGGTGGAAGGATTGGAGTACCCGCCCCGTTTGTCGCTTGAACAGTGCTCTGGAGAGGAAGCTGCTGCGTACAAGGTGCGTGTGGCCGTACGCCTTTTGTCCGCAAGAAGCCAGACAGGCAGGTCTCTGTCCATGGTCGATCTGACCGGTGGATTGGGCGTAGACTTTTCAGCCCTTTCCCGACATTTCGCAGAGGCCGATTATGTAGAGCGCCGGGAGGAACTCTGCCGTCTGGCTCGTCATAATTTTCCCTTATTGGGTCTTAGCGCAGGTGTGCACGTTTCTTGTGCTTCCGCAGCCGACTATCTGCACGCCATGTCTCCTGTGGACTTCATCTATCTGGATCCCGCCCGTCGGGACAATGTGGGGCGCAAGACGGTTCGTATCGAAGATTGCGAGCCGGATGTAGCTGCCTTGCGTGACGAGTTGCTGGCCAAGGGAGGTTGGGTGATGATTAAGCTGTCGCCGATGCTCGACATAGCTGGTGCTGTGCAGACATTGGGAACTTGTGTGCGCGAGGTGCATGTGGTGGGTGTAGGTGGAGAATGCAAGGAATTGTTATTGTTGTTGGCAGGCCGGGACGCATCGGAGTGCGGGAGTACGGGAAGAGGGCCGATGGTCGTGGCCACCGACGGACGTTCGGAGTTCAGCTTTTATCCGGAAGAGGAGGCGCAAGCCCAGCCCGTGATGGCCCGGCAGGTCGGTTCCTGGTTGTATGAGCCAGATGCCGCCTTGCTCAAAGCCGGGGCTTTCAAGTTAGCTGCCGTGCGCTACGGGCTGGCCAAGTTGCAGGCCCATTCGCATTTGTATACTTCAGAAGAGCCGGTTCGTGAATTTCCGGGACGGGTGTTCCAAGTGGAACGCACTTTCAGCTTCTCAAAGGCCGATGTACGGCGTCTGCGTGAGGTCGTGGGCGGACGGGCCAATCTGACCGTACGCAATTTCCCTTTGTCTGTGGCTGCACTGCGCAAGAAGCTCAAGCTGGCAGAGGGAGGACAGGCATATCTATTCGCCACCACGCTGGCAGACGACAGGCATGCGCTGATTTTGGCGCATAGAAGAACTTCGGACGAGGAAAGATGAAAATAATTTTCTGATGCGTGTAACTTTTCGTCCCTTAGTCCGTCTTCCATATAGAGAGCATAGAAGGCAGCGGAAGCATGCGCAAACGGCCGGCATTGTTCCATTGGGCTGCGTGGCAGCCTGAGAGAGTACGTATGAGAAAAATAGATTTTCGGCAAGACCTGCTCCCGCTAAAGGACAAAATATACCGTTTGGGTCTCCGCCTCACGCTCAACCCGCAAGAGGCGGAAGACCTCACCCAAGACACTTTGTTGCGCGCTTGGGACAAGCGCGGTGATTTGACGGAGGTGGACAATGTGGAAGCGTGGTGCATCACTGTATGCCGCAATTTGGCTCTCGACCGCATCGCCCGTAAAGAGAGCGGCAGTCTCTCTGTGGAAGCTGAAGGGACGGATGTTTTTGACAACGCTCCCTTGCCTGATGAGCGGATGGAACAGGATGAACGCCTGCAAAGTGTCGGGCGGATATTTGACACCCTGCCCGAACGCATGCGCACCGCCTTACAGCTGCGCGACATCGAGGGCATGAGCTACCGGGAGGCGGCGGAGGCCATGCAGATGAGCGAGGATTTGTTCCGCGTGACATTGCACAGGGCGCGCAAGGCGGTCAAGACACAATACGAAAAATTAGAAAACTATGGACTATAAGTATATAGAACAACTCTTGGAGCGTTATTGGGAATGCCGCACTTCTGTCGAAGAGGAGAGCATCCTTCGCACGTTCTTCAGCCAAAAGGAGATACCGGCTCCATTGGCCAAGTACAAGAGCCTGTTCGTATATGAACAGCGTCAGGCTCATGTTGGGCTTGGTGAGGACTTTGACCAAAAGATGCTCGCCGCTGTAGGTCGGACTGCCGGCTGTGAGGGAAGAAATCCCTTGCGTACCAAAGTGGTTCGGATTAGTTTGGGGCACAGGCTTCGCCCGCTCTTCCGTGCTGCGGCTGTAGTGGCCATCACTGTTTTGGTAGGCAATGCCGTGCAGCACTCGTTCACATCGGGCGCTTCCAGTGATCCGCAGGGATGGGATTATGACCAGTCCGCTTACAGGGATTCCTACAGTGACCCCCAAAAGGCTTATGAAGCCAGCACTAAAATGCTGGAGATGTTCAAGAAGGGGCCGAAGACGGCTGCTGTCGACTCTACCCATGGCAAGGAGTTACAGCATGGATTCAAGTCTGTTGAAGAAGAATAGGCTATGAGAAGGCTGATTTTGACAATATTGGCCACACTCTGCGCATGGATGGCATGGGCACAGAACGAGCAAGATTTTGCCTCACGCTTCATGCAGCTGTATGGCAGAGGTGCTTCCATCAGCAATACAACCGTGAGCCCGATGATGATGCAGCGTATGATGCAGCTTCCGGACGTGGAAGAGAATGAGCAGACGCGTCTGATACTGTCGCAGTTGAAGTCTATCACGATGCTCCAGTGTATGGATGCCGGTGACACTTCCAGATTATATGCTCACGCCCGGGAGTTGGCACAGCGCAATCCCAACCGCTACAAGCTCTATGCGAAGGAAACCGGCAAGCGGCTCTACGTTCGGCACAGGGGGACGCTCATCGTTGAATTGGTGCTGTTTATGGAGCAAGGAAACAATTTCTGCCTGATCAACCTGACGGGAAACATGACGGAGCGGTTCTTGCAACAAGTGCTCAGAATGTAAGTTCCCGGGTTCACTAAGAAACAATCAATTGCAATATAACGGACTCCGCAACGGGCGGGGTCGGGTCTTTGACCGGTGACAGTCCGACTGTCCTCGTGAAAGGATTCAAGACGAAAATTTTTAAGACCGAGACGATGCAATTCAAGTGCAGAAGCTGCGAGTCCGCTTGTATGGTTCTGCTGCGAAGCGCTTGTCTCACAAAACAATCACCCTTTTCAATCACCTTCTGATTCCGCAGGCGCACACTCCCAATTGCCTTTATCCCGAGTGGGGCGCTACAGACCAAGGTTTCAGTTCTCTCTCCAGCTGTACAGTGGTACAAGCACCCACAAGATAAACAGGGAAGCAGCCCGTAAGGGCAGCTTCCCTTTATCTTTTTGGGGGTAACCCGATGATTGACTTCCGGAGGTTGTGGCTCACCGGTGCACCGCACATTTGAGATGCTGTGCGGACTGCTTATACATTGCTGTATAATTCCGGTGATGGCATCGCCCCGTCAAACCGGAGGTTCAATCATACGGAAAAGGCCGTGCAGCCAAATGGCTGCACGGCCTTTTCCGTTTTTACTTGCGATTGGCAATGAATCTACTTGGCATTCTCCGTCTCAGTGAAATCCGTAGGACGCATGCTGACTGTCACGCAGTTGTTCTGCTTGAGCAGTACGTTGTTGACAAAGTCCTGAATGTCCTTGGAGGTTACACCTTTCACCGCATCTTCATAGCCGGTCTGCTCGTCCTTGTTCCAGTTGACACGACTTAGGATGAGGCTCTGCCAGTATTCGTTTTTCTTTTGGCTGTCCGCATAGTCTTTAAGCTCGAACTTCACTACTTTGTCGAGCTCTTCGGCTGTCACGCCCTTCTTGGCCACATCTTCCAGCCCCTGCTTCATCAGAAGGAGTGCGGAGTCGAGTTTGGCGGGCTTGACGGGGCAGTAGATGATCATACCGTAGGCGTCACGCAGGCCATAGGTAGCTTGTGCGGATGCTCCGACGCTGTAAGCGAAGCCTGCATCTTCACGGATGCTCTTCAGATAGCGTTGTGTCAGAATCTGGCCGAGTGTGTTGACAACGGCAGCTTCCTTCAGCGAGTAGGGGTTCGTTCCGTTCCACAGCTGGTAAACGATGGCCTGGGGTGTCTCCATCTTGCGGTAGAAGTGGTTGGTCTTTACGCCGGTTACAGGGTAAAGTTTCAGGTCAACGTAAGCCTCGCGCTTCTTGGCGGCCTTGAGCGGTGCGATGTACTGTTGTACGAAGTCGCGGAGAGAGTCCGTATTGATGGCCCCTGTGAAGTAGAAGTCAAAGTCACCTGCGGCGTTGAAACGCTCGCTATAGATGCGGCGTATCGTGTTATAGTCTGCCTTGGACAGGTCATTGAGCGTCAGCGAAGCCTGACGGGGATTGTGTCCGTAGTAAGTGGCGGAGATGGAGTCGCTGAAAGCCTTCATGGGGTTCTTTTCCGCATTTTCAAGGGTGCTCTTCAGATAGGTGATGGTGTTGTTGTAGCCTTCCACATCGTTGGCGGGTGTCTGGAAACGGAGATAGATAAGCTCAAACAGCGTACGCAGATCCTTGGGGGTTGAAGAGCCTTCGAGCGTCTCGCGCACTTCTCCGAGAGAAGGCGTGCAGCTTACCTGCTTGCCGGCCAGTTTCTTTGACAGTTCTGTGGCAGTGAAGTCGCCCAGTCCCGTGTTGCCGATCACATCGTCGAAGAGTTTCATGTTGGGCAGGTCGCTGTCAGCTACCTTGCTCTTTCCGCCGAAGCTCGAAGCTTGGAACAGGATTTCAGAATCGTTGAAGTCGGTCTTCTTGAAGAAGACGCGTGCTCCGTTGCTGAGTGTCCAGCAGGTGTATCCGAAGTCGGTCTGGCTCTCCTTGAGGATCCTGCCTTTCTTGGGCAGTTTGGCAACCAGCGGCTCACTCTTTACATTGTCCACGTAGGCTTCCAGCTTGGCTGCCTTGGCAGCGGCAATGGCCTGCTTGAACTGCTCAACCGTTGGTACGGTCACATCCTTGCTGTCGGGATACATGGCCAGACATACGAAGTTCGTGTCCGTACTGGCCGTCATTTCCTTGAAAGCCTGAGATACGGCGGGGGCAGTCATGTGCTGGGCGTTCATGGCCTGAACGATCATCTTGTAGGAGTTGTATTCTGTCTCCAAGTCGGGGATGGGGTCTCCTTCGAGGAAGTTGCGAACATACTGCGGCACGTAGAAGCTGTTCTCCTGCTTGTCGCGGTTGTTGTAGATCTTTTCAAGATTGCTCATGAACTCATCGCTGGCACGGCTGATTTCGGTGGCGGTGAAACCGAACTTGTTGGCGCGTTCCACCTCTTCCATGACGGCCTTGAGCGCTTCAGCATCCTTGCCGGGTTTGGGCAGCAGTCCGATGGTGAAGGCATCCATGGTCTTCGAGAGGATGTAGTTGCCATAGGAGGCGCCGGCGGCGATGAAGGGGCAGTCAGCCTTTTGGCTCAGCTCATTGAGGCGTGCGTTGAGACACTGCGACATGAGCGAGGTGAAATAGTTCACCTGCAGGAAGGCCATCGTGTTCTTGTATTCATCAGGCAGGGGGTCGCTCTTGAACATGATCTGAACGATGGCTCTGGTCTGTTCCTTGTCCTTGTCGATGACATAGATCGGCTCGTTGTTGGCCGGTACCGGATAGTGCTCGTATTTGGCGGCGTTGGCCGGCATCTTGATGGGCGAGAAGAGTTCCTTGACTTTAGCCTCGACCTTGTCTACATCGATGTCGCCTACGATGATGATGCCTTGCAAGTCAGGACGGTACCATTTCTCGTAATAGGCGCGCAGTTCGGCGGGCTTGAAGTTGTCTACGACAGACATGAGGCCGATCGGATAACGGTGTCCGTAACGAGAGCCGGGATAGAGGGCTGGAAGGTTGCGCTCGAAGATACGGCCCGAAGCGCTGCTGCGCATGCGCCACTCTTCATGTATCACGCCGCGCTCCTTGTCTATTTCCTTGGGGTCGAGCGTCAGATCGTCTGCCCAGTCGTGGAGGATAAGCAGGCAGGAGTCTACGTTAAAGTCTGTGACGGGCACATCATTGATATTGTACACCGTCTCGTCTGTCGAGGTGTAAGCGTTGAGGTTCTGGCCGAACTTGACACCGATGCTCTCACAGAATTTGATGAGTTTGTCATCGGGGAAATGCGTGGTGCCGTTGAAGCACATGTGTTCCAGAAAGTGAGCCAGACCGCGCTGGTTTTCCTCCTCCTGTACAGAACCCACCTTCTGGGCAATGTAGAAGTTGGCTCTGTTTTCGGGCAGGGCGTTGTGGCGTATGTAGTAAGTCAGCCCGTTGGGCAGCTTACCGTAGCGCACATCCTTGTCGATGGGCAGCTGGGGGAGCTGCTGAGCTATTGCCGGCATGGTCACGAGGGCCACGAGCAAGAGCAAAAACATCTTCAGTTTGTTCATACGGTTTTGTAATTATGTATATTAGGAAAATTGTTTTGCCTGTTTTCAGATTATGACGCAGGGGCATATCAGTTTGCAACAGAAAAAGTGGAAAATCTTTTGATTTTCGCGCTTTGCCGCACACGGCTGAGGGATGACGGCAGGAGACTGGCTGCCTGACGCTTCTTCCGATGGCTGCGGCGCAGCCTGTCTTATGCAAAGACGGTGCAAGCCGAACGCCGTCA
>Cebus_capucinus_imitator_PRJNA485217_SSR118__coassemble_198_pt1 | contig 29142 bp, 27 predicted proteins | sample Cebus_capucinus_imitator_PRJNA485217_SSR118__metabat2_low_PE_012 | metagenome-assembled genome bin Cebus_capucinus_imitator_PRJNA485217_SSR118
GCTTGACTTATTGCTTTCGGTTTGCACTATCTTTGAATAAGACAGGCGGCACCTCAGCAATAAGTTCAAGCAAGCTTGACTTATTGCTTTCGGTTTGCACTATCTTTGCCACCGAAATACAAAAAACGTGATATGAACCTATCTAACTTTCTAAAGAAGGCCGGTCCCGACGCACTGATGGTGGCCGTCTTCTTGCTGATAAGCACGGTCTATTTCCTAAAGCCACTGAGCGAGGGGCAAGTGCTGGGCGGACACGACAGTGTGGCCGCCGTAGGGCTGGGACAGGAACAGCGCGAATACCGCGCCACGCACAACGGTGAGACGACCCGGTGGTCCAACGCCATCTTCAGCGGCATGCCCACTTTCCAGACCGCTCCATCGTACAGTGCCACCGACACGGTGCAGGCACTGGCCACTGTCTACGGACTGGGCACGGGCAAATGGTTTCCGGCCATCAGTTACCTGTTCGTTTACCTACTGGGCTTCTACATCCTGCTGAGAGCCTTCAACTTCAAGCCCTATCTGGCGGCTTTGGGGGCCGTTGTATGGGCCTTCTCCTCCTATTTCCTGATCATCATCGCCGCCGGACACATCTGGAAAGTGCTCACACTGGCCTTCATACCACCCACCATCGGCGGTCTGGTGCTGTGCTACCGGGGCAAATACCTGTGGGGTGGGGCAGTGACGGCACTCTTCACGGCCTTCCAAGTCGTGAGCAACCACCTGCAGATGACGTACTATTTCCTCTTCGTGATGCTGCTCTTCGTGGTGGCATTCGCGATTGACGCAGCCATCAAGCACACCCTGGGACGCTGGCTCAAGGCCACAATCGTGGCGGCCATCGCCGGAATGCTCGGTGTGGCGGCCAATCTGCCCAATCTCTACCACACCTACGAATACGCGCAAGAGTCTATGCGCGGCAAGGCGGAACTGACACCGCTCCCTGCCGCCGAAGGGGAGAAAGCGCAACAAGCTACCAACGGTCTGGACCGTGACTACATCACGGCCTGGAGCTACGGCATAGACGAGACACTGACCCTGCTCATCCCTGACTTCAAAGGAGGCGGCTCCACCTCGATCCTCGACCGTGAAGACGCGCAGGAACTTTCAGGCTACGACGATTTCTACACCAGCGCACAGCAGGCACAAGAAGCCTTTCAACAATCGGGCATAGAGGCTTATCCGCCCGGCGTACAACAATATTGGGGTGACCAGCCCTTTACCGTAGGCCCGGTATATGTAGGAGCGATTGTCTGCTTCTTCTTCATTTTGGGACTTTTCTACGTCAAAGGGCCAGTCAAATGGGCACTGGCCGCAGCCACTCTGCTGAGCCTGCTCTTCGCCTGGGGCAAGAACCTGCCCGGCGTGACGGACTTCTTCATCGATCACCTGCCGATGTACGCCAAATTCCGTACCGTCAGCTCGGCATTGGTCATCGCCGAATTTACCATGCCCCTGTTGGCTGTCCTTTGCCTGTACCAGATCATGCGTGACAAGGCGCTCTTCAAGCTCACAGCGTACAAGCACGCTTCCCAGAGGATGCGTATCGGCCTGCCCCTAACGGCTGCCGCCACATTGGGCGTGTGTCTGGTACTGTGGTTCATGCCCTCGATGGCCGGAAACTGTCTGTCGGCCTCTGACCTCGAAACCTTCAAGATGATGAGGGACGCAGGTTTTCCGGCAGACTTCACCAGCACCTACCAAAGTGCGGTCAGCCACATGCATTATGACATCCTCTCCGCAGACGCACGCCGTTCGACCCTGCTCCTCTTGGTGGGTATCATCACTGTCTGGGCCTATGCGGAAGGGAAGATCAAGGGCTGGATGATGTGTACACTGCTTGCAGTCGTGAGCCTCGCCGATCTGTGGCAGATAGACAAGCGCTACCTGAACGACGAGAGTTTCACCGACCCCGTAGAACAACTGGACGGATTCAAGAAAACGCCCGCCGACGAACGGATACTCCAAGACAAGAGCTATTACCGCGTAGTGAATCTCGGAGCGGGCAACCCCTTCAACGAGACAACCAACGCCACCTCCTACTACCACCACTCCATCGGTGGCTACCACGCCGCCAAGCTGCACCGCTACCAAGACCTGATAGACCGGCAGCTCAGTGAGGAGCTTCCGCAGTTCGTGGGAGCCATCAATGAGGCGCAAGGCGATATGAGCCAAGTGAACGGCGACAGCCTGGCTCCTGTGCTCAACATGCTCAACGCCAAATATTACATCTTCGGGCAGGGCGACCATGCACAGGCCATCCTCAACCCTTACGCCAACGGAAACGGCTGGTTCGTCAACAGTCTGACCTTTGTCAAAGACGCAGACTCCGAGATGGCCGGACTTTCCAAACTGGACACGAAGCACGCTGCCGTGAGCGATGTCAAGTTCAAGGAAGTTCTTGACGGCTCACCGCTTGACAGCGGTACGGTAAAGCTCACCTCCTACGAGCCGAACCTGCTGAAATACGAGATCATCTCTCCGCGTGGGGGCGTGGCCGTCTTCTCTGAGATCTACTATCCCGGCTGGACTGTCACCATCGATGGCAAACCCGCCCAACTGGGACGCGTGAACTACGTGCTGCGCGCGCTCAAGATACCCGCCGGCCGTCACGAGGTAGTCATGGAGTTCCGCCCGGCCACCGTACCTACGACTAACGGCATCGCCTACGCAGCCCTGGCCGTAATCATATTGCTCTTTGCCTTCGCCCTGTGGCGCAGCTTCAGGCAAAGCAAGGAAACGGCCATCGGGCGAGACTAACTGTCCCACCGAATATCCCTAACAGCTTTGCAAGCCGCCCCGTTGTCCTGCATCAGCAGGACAACGGGGCGGCTTGCAAAGCTGTTAGGGCATAGAATCAAGCAAAAACAAATTGAAAAGGCCCTATCTCATCAAGCACCTGTCGCACACGGTTCTCAAAAGCCAAGGGGGAATGGATGCCGGAAGCCTTCAGCTCTTTTCGCAAGACCTTACAGCAATCTTCCAACAATTGTTCAAAAGCCTGCTTATGCATGTGTCTCCTCCCTCTTTACGACGCGTTTGACCGCCTGAGCCATGTGCCACGCCATGACAGGAGGAACGGCATTGCCTATCTGGCGCTCCGTCTCACGCAAGCCACAAGGGAAGACAAAAGTGTCGGGAAAAGACTGGAAACGCACCGCCTCGCGCATAGAGATACGGCGAGGCAACCCGTAATGAAACTGTATATTGCCGTGACATTCCGAACGGATGGTATACCCGGGACGATCCGCTACCATGCTGCGGTTACCCTGCTCACCGCTGACACGCGCCTTACTCCATATGTGGGCGAAGCCCCTGTCTTCGGGCAAGGATTCCAAGTCACCAATCGCCTCCCGCGCAGTCACTGGACGGACAGACAAGGGCGCAGGCGGAACAAAAAGATGCATATCCGGTCGCGTGCCGACAATAAAGACCCTTTCGCGAGTTTGGGGAACACCATAGTCTGCCGTATTATAAAGCCTACAAGTCACATGATAACCGAAAGAGGAGAAGTCGGCCAATATTTTGCCAAGTGTTTCCCGGTGAGTTCTCATCAACAAACTGCCGACATTTTCCGCCACAAAAACACAGGGGCGCAAACGCTTTACGGCCTCCACCATAGTCTGGTATAGAATACTCCGCTTCCCTTTGATCCCCTGCATTTTTCCATTAATCGAAATATCCTGACAGGGAAAGCCTCCTATCAGCACATCCGCGTGTGCCGGCATGGTGGCCATGCAATCGTTGATATCTCCTTCCACGATGCTTCCCGCACCAAAATTCGTCTGATAGGTCCTACAGGCAGCAGTATTTATCTCATTGGCCCAAACAATATCAAAACCCGTTGCCGGATAAAACGTGCCGAGAAACCTAAAACCGCCTATAAAGCCCAAGTCCAGTCCTCCGCATCCAGCAAAAAGAGACACGACTGTCGCTTTGTCGGAGGCGGCATCCAAGGACTTCCGTCTCCCGGAACTGTCACTACAGGGAACATCCATGAAGAACCGTTCACCGGCTTTCACTTCCCCAGCTCCTTTTGTTTGATCCTTCATTAACAATGATATTTCCGCTTGAAAATTCCGATGGGAATCAGATAATTCCATCGCTCCTGTATACGGCAAAGACCCTGCAAGGTAAGCGTAGAAGCGCTAAACCTGCTTGGATGACTGCACCGTATCTAACCTATCCGTTGCAAAGATAATGCAAGGCGAACGCGATGGAGCTGGCTCCGATAGCTGAGCCGCCGCTTATCTTCTGCAAAGATAGAGCAAGCTGAGCGCAATAAAGCTCGCTTGGATTGCCGAAGTGCAGCCTATCTTATACAAAGACAGTGTAAGGCGAGTGCCATCCATTTTATTTGAATGGTCAAACGCCACCGGCCTTATTCAAACCGGAAACAGAAGGGGGCAAACAGAACAGCTGATTCCGCCGAATTTTCTCCTCTCCCTAAAATGAGATTTCTTCCTCCTCACCCAGACTCCAGCCATTCTGAAGAAAGGCTTGACACGGCAGGACACAAAGGGCGCAGACACAGGAAACGAGAGAGAAACAGAGGATCCGCCACACTCGAGAAAAAGCTTTGTACAAACGTCTGTCAGCAACAGATTTCAGAGTTGAATCTGCCGAGGGAAAGACCGCATAAAAATTGCGTTAAATCATTTTGTTTGCTTCATCTTTTTCGTACTTTTGCTTCGCGAAAAAGAGGGTGTCTGCCACCCGTTTACGCGAGCTGCGGCAGAACTCAAAAAAGAATGAAACCTATTTATTTCTAACACATAAATCATTATGGCAACATTAGATTTAACCAAGTACGGTATCACCGGTGTTACTGAGATCGTGCACAACCCCTCTTACGAGCAGCTCTTCGAAGAGGAAACCAAGGCCAGCCTTCAGGGCTATGAGAAAGGCACGGTTACGGAACTCGGCGCGGTAGACGTAAAGACAGGCGTTTACACCGGTCGTTCGCCCAAGGATAAGTTCATCGTTGTTGACGAGAACTCCAAGGACACCGTTTGGTGGAATACTCCCGAATATCCCAACGACAACCACCCCGCTTCGCAAGAGGCTTGGCAAGCTGTTAAGGAGCTGGCCAAGAAGGAGCTTTCCAACAAGCGCCTCTTCGTGGTAGACGGTTTCTGCGGCGCCAACAAGAGCACCCGTCTGGCTGTGCGCTTCATTGTTGAGGTAGCTTGGCAGGCTCACTTCGTAACCAACATGTTCATCCGTCCGACCAAGGAAGAACTGGAAGACTTCGAGCCTAACTTCATCGTATACAACGCCTCCAAGGCCAAGGTTGAGAACTACAAGGAACTCGGCCTTCACTCTGAGACCGCCGTTGTATTCAACATCACCAGCCACGAGCAGGTAATCATCAACACTTGGTACGGCGGTGAGATGAAGAAGGGTATGTTCTCCATGATGAACTACTACAATCCTCTCCGCGGCATCGCTTCCATGCACTGCTCTGCCAACACCAGCATGGACGAGAAGAGCACTGCCATCTTCTTCGGTCTCTCCGGTACGGGCAAGACCACCCTTTCTACAGACCCGAAGCGCAAGCTCATCGGTGATGACGAGCACGGATGGGACGATGAAGGCGTGTTCAACTATGAAGGCGGCTGCTACGCCAAGGTTATCAACCTCGACAAGGAGAGCGAACCCGACATCTACGGAGCCATCAAGCGCAACGCCCTGTTGGAGAATGTAACCGTTGACGCTAACGGCAAGATCGACTTCGCCGACAAGAGCGTTACGGAAAACACCCGCGTAAGCTATCCTATCTACCACATCAAGAACATCGTTAAGCCTATCAGCAAGGGTCCCGCTGCCAAGCAGGTTATCTTCCTTTCCGCTGACGCCTTCGGTGTACTTCCTCCCGTTTCCATCCTGAGCTTCGAGCAGGCACAGTACTACTTCCTGTCTGGCTTCACCGCCAAACTCGCAGGTACAGAGCGCGGCATCACCGAACCGACTCCTACCTTCTCCGCTTGCTTCGGTCAGGCATTCCTCGAACTGCACCCGACGAAGTACGCTCACGAACTCGTGAAAAAGATGAAGGCCAACGGCGCCAACGCTTACCTCGTTAACACGGGCTGGAACGGCAGTGGCAAGCGTATCTCCATCCGCGACACCCGCGGTATCATCGATGCCATCCTTGACGGTTCTATCGACAAGGCTGCCACGAAGACCATTCCGTTCTTCAACTTCGTTGTTCCTACGGCTCTGCCCGGCGTTGATCCCGCCATCCTTGATCCGCGCGACACTTACGCTGACGCTTCTGTATGGGAAGAGAAGGCCAAGGATCTCGCCGCACGCTTCATCAAGAACTTCAAGAAGTATGAGAACAACGAAGCCGGCAAGGCTCTCGTTGTCGCCGGTCCCCAGCTCTAAGCTTGGTAAATGACTGACATCTGCCGCGTGCAGACTGTTATATAAAAAGGGAGCTGCCCTTCAGGGCAACTCCCTTTTCTATTGTTCCAATGTGCCAAGAGACCTTAGGGAAGGCACAGGACGACCCGGCTACAGATGGCAGTGGCATTAAGCATTCATCTCATGAAGAGAAGAATAGCACACCCCAATGGTCTCAGTCACAAAAAGTCGTCAATTGCTGTCGTGCTCATTGTAATACTCTTTCACGGCCTCATAGGACGAATCAAGGGCATTGAGGCAACGATTGAAAACCGCATTAAAATCAGAAGCGGACTCACAGAACAGTTCCACAGTGAATGTGATGCTCTTGTGATCAGAAGTAATCATAGCCTTGGCACATTTTTTATTGAGATTCACGTGGTTGCACGCCATCAGTGCCACGGCCTTGTTGGCATCGGTCAAACTTAATCCGGGACCGTGGAACTCTACATAATAAGAGATATCACCGCCATCCATAAAGCGGATGTAATAACTACTGCCCTCCTTCTTAAAGGCCAAGTCACCGTCCTCATCGATTTTGGGAGCATATCCTTCCTCACGCAGATAGGTCATGACGGAATTGCGGAAGGCTTTTTGTTCCGGCGTGTACTCCGCCATGGCAGGCAGTGCCATTAAAACCGCCAGCAACAGAACCAAAAAATGTTTAGCAATTTTCATTCTTCACAAATTTATATAGGTTAGACATTATCAAAATCCTTGGGCTTCATGCTCCTGTAGCGATAAAAATAAGCTTGCATAGGCGACAAGCCGAGTGCGACCTGACTTTATGCAAAGACAGTGCAAGGAGAGAGCCGTCAAGCTTGCTTGAACGGCCGAACCGAAGCCTGACTTATGCAAAGGCAGTGCAAGGAGAGAACCGTCAAGCCTGCTTGAACGGCCGAACCGAAGCCTGACTTATGCAAAGATACACAAAAAGGTCCGAGACGAAAGACATCATTATACACAGAAAATCAAGCATAACATAAAAATATGGCATCAGAATGCCCATATTTTAAACAAAAAGAATAGGTTGATCAGGAATATGTGGCTGTTTGTACGTGACAAGTGGTGCAAAAACAGGTATAGATGGCAAACAGTTCGCCTTGTACAAGCGTCAAAGAAGCTACAGCAATTCACACAAACTTCACTTGGAGGCACACAGGCACAGCGTTAACTTTGCAGCCGCTAACACAAAAACGGATGGATTTATTGCACATTGTAACGCAGATGCTGATGATTTTCGGCATTGTGCTGGTGGGGCTGTTTGCCGCCAAACGCAATCTGTGGTCAGCTGAACTCGACCGAAAGCTCTCTGTTTTCATTATGAGCATATCCATGCCCGCACTGATCCTCGCTTCGGTCATGGGCAAGGATTTGGCTTTTGAGAACAGCGAACTGCTGGCACTCATAGTGGTGGCAATCGTCAGCTACGGCGTGCTGATTGGCATGGCCTACCTCATTCCCCGGCTGTGGAAGGTGAACTCTTCACGCCAAGGAATCCTTAAGTTCATGCTCGCTTTTGGAAATGTCAGCTTCATCGGCTACCCTGTATGCGACTCCGTATTCGGCCCGAAGGCTGTTTTTTGTGCCTCTGTGCTCAACATACCCTTCAACCTGCTTGTTTTTACCGTAGGCGTGTCCTTCATCAAGGGAAGCAGCGCCCGCTCTGCCTTTTCGCCGCGTCTGGTTCTCTCCCCCTGCGTGGCCGCCTCGCTGGTGGCTGTCATCATTGCTGTAGGACGCATCAGCATGCCCCATGTAGTGGGCGAATGGTTTCACATGCTGGGAGACCTGACCATACCCTGTTCCCTGCTCATCATCGGTTCAAGCCTGAGCCACATCTCTTGGCGTGACATGCTCGGGAATCGCTTCGTCTATGCCATGACTGGCCTACGGTTGGTGGCATTGCCCCTCATGATCGGCTTGGTGCTGAGACTGCTTGGCGTCAATGCGTTCGTAAGTGATGTGGCAGTAGTGCTCAGTGCCATGCCGGTGGCCACCAACGGCATCATGCTCTGTCTGCAATATGGCAAGGACGAGCGTGTCATGACCCAGGGACTTTTCTTCACCACCCTGTTATCCGTACTGACCATACCCTTAGTGGCTTACGTTTCCTCCCTCTTCTAAAAACATGAATCTGACACTTATCATATTGTTGGCAATTGTAGCCGCAGCCGCAGGCTATCTGTTCGGCATCATGCGCTCCCAGCGCGAAGCTGTGACAGCCAAAGCACAACTCGAAGCCGAAAGACGGCACGCCGATGAAACGCTCCACAAGCAAGCTGCGGCATTGAGAGCCGAGTTCAAGGCCATCTCATCCGACATGCTGCGCTCAGAAAGCGGCGCTCTCCGCCAGCAACACCTGCACAGCCTGGAAGACCTGCTCAAACCATTGGGACAAAATATCGAACAATTCCGTACGCAATTTGTGGCAGGACATGCCTCGCTCGACCGTTACATCAAAGACTTGGTGGAGCAGACCACATCCTTGGGGCACGAGGCAGACAACCTGGCACAGGCCCTCAAAGGAAACAGCAAACTGCAGGGCAACTGGGGCGAAGCCGTACTGGCCAATTTGCTTTCGGCGTCGGGACTGACCGAAGGCCGTGACTTTACCCTGCAAAGCCACCATGACGACGGTGAAGGGTCGGTGGCCATTCCCGATGTGGTGGTACACCTGCCGGGACAGCGCAACATCATCATAGACTCGAAAGTGTCACTCAAAGCCTATACCGAATACGTAGCTTCGGACAATGCCGTGGAGCAGGAACGGTTGCTCAAGGAACACGTACGCAGCGTCAGGCAGCATGTCAAAGAGCTGTCAGCCAAGGACTATACCAAACTCGTGCCGGAATCCATCGGCTATGCGCTCATGTTCATACCCGGAGAAGGGGCCTATGTATCAGCAGTTACGGCTGACCCGCAGCTGCCTGCCGACGCCTATGCCCGGCATGTGATTCTGATAAACCCCACGAACCTGCTCATGGCCCTGCAACTGGCCTACAACCTGTGGCAAAGTGAGCTGCAAAGCCGCTCTGTCAATGAAATATATGCATCCGCCGAAAAGCTGTACAAGAAATTCACCACTTTCTCCCAGAACTTCGTGAAGATCGGCACGGCCATCAGCCAGCTCGAACGCACTTACAACGATGCACGGGGACAATTGTCCACAGGCAGGGGCAACATCGTAAGCCAATTGGAAGGATGGCGCAAAAAAGGACTGAACCCTCCCACAGGCATTCCCAGTGAACTCACCGATGAAGCCACCGCCGCCGACAATAGGTAGATTTTGTTTGAATCATATTTCATATTTCCACCAATTCGCACGCAAAATACTGAAAAAGAGATAATTCACGAAACAAAGTTTGTCACTTTGTTTGTCATGACGTATCTTTGCTTCGCAAAATAAAAAAGAACTTTTTACTATATGGAAAAGATTGACCAGCTGGACTTAAAGATATTGAAAATTATATCGGTCAATGCCCGAATCCCCTTCAAGGATGTAGCCGCCGTGTGCGGTGTCTCGCGCGCAGCTATCCATCAGCGCGTCCAGCGTCTCATCGAGGCTGGTGTTATCACAGGTTCCGGCTACAACGTGTGCCCTAAAAGCATCGGCTACAGCACTTGTACCTATGTAGGAATCAAATTGGAACGCGGATCCATGTACAAAGGTGTGGCAGAACAACTGGAAAATATCCCCGAAATTGTAGAATGTCATTTTACCACAGGACCTTATACCATGCTGATCAAGCTCTATTCACGTGACAATGAGCATCTCATGGACCAACTGAACAACCAGATCCAACAAATACACGGGGTCATATCGACAGAGACCCTCATATCGCTCGAACAAAGCATTAACCGAACAGTACCCGTTATAGTTGACAGCGCGGAATAAGCGGCAGTCCTACCCATCACAACCCTCCCCCCACCCATGACTGACCTCCACTTTGTAGGGCCGCTCATCGGCCTGGCTACATTTCTGATTATCGGGATGTTCCATCCCATCGTGATCAAGACAGAGTATTATTTTGGAACCAAGCCGTGGTGGATATTCCTTCTCACAGGCACCGGCTGTATAGTCGGTGCCTTGTTTATAGCAAACACGTTTTTGAGCGCCATCACAGGGGTCATAGGATTCTCGTCATTGTGGTCCATACTTGAACTCTTCGAGCAACGCCAACGCGTGCGTAAGGGTTGGTTTCCAAAAGGCCCTGGCCATCAAGACTGAAAAACGGCATACATTAGGAATAGTTCTTTTTGACCACCACGTTGGAAACCGATACGTCACCATCCAAGCAAACACATTCTTCCCTTCACTACCATATAATGTCATCATTTGATATCAATGCCCGCGTGAGCGAGCTATATACGCAAGGGCTTCAACCCGCCAACAGCGCAAGACCCTTAATCGGCATCACCGGCAATTTCGATGACGACAAGCTACAGCTGTTGCCAGGTTATTTCCGGTCCATCGAGGAAGCCGGCGGACTGGCTGTAGTCATACCACCACGCGCTGTTCCTGACGCCTCGCTTCTCCCCCTGCTGGACAGGCTTGACGGGCTGTTACTTTCCGGCGGTGCGGATCTCAATCCGCTCTACCTGAACCAAGACCCCATTCCCGCCCTCGGCGGCATCAATCCCATACGTGACGCTTTCGAACTGAGCCTCATCAAGTTGGCCTACAACCGGCAAATGCCCATTCTGGGCATCTGCCGGGGTATACAAATGCTGGCCGCCGCGCTTGGAGGAACCATCATGCAGGACATAGCGAGTTCACGGCCCGTTGGCATCGCCCCTGTCAAACACTCACAAAACGCACCGCGTGGCGTAGCCACACACACCGTTACCGCAGCGGAAGGATCGACCATCGCGACCTTACTCGGCCAGCATTTTTCCGTCAACTCCTTCCACCACCAGGCGGTCAATGATCCCGGCCCGCAACTTAAGGCCACGGCATGGAGTGCCGACGGCATTATTGAGGCCGTTGAAAGCAACGGGTTCAATCCAGTAATGGGTGTGCAATGGCATCCTGAATGCTTCCTTGCGGAACAGAACCGCAGCATGTTGCCCATCTTCACTCACTTCATAACCCAAGCGAAAAGCTATGGAAATGCCCGGAACGTACATAGCAAAGTACTGACACTCGACTCTCACTGTGACACCCCGATGTTCTTCGACCAAGGTGTCAACCTCAACAGTCGCGATCCTAAAGTATTGGTGGACTTTCCTAAGATGCGTGAAGGCATGCTGGACTCCACCATCATGGTAGCCTATCTGCCACAGGGAGACCGTACTCCTGAGGGACATGCTCAGGCTACTGCCTATGCCGAACGTATACTGAACGAGATAGCCCGGCGCGTAGATGAAGCTCCCGGTGTCAGACTGGCTCGAACACCCGCCCAACTACAGGCTAACAAGGATGCCGGCCTGCTGTCTGTCATGCGCGGTATTGAAAACGGGTATGCCATCGGGCACGACCTTGCCAATGTAGAAAAATTCGCCCGTATGGGGGTTGTCTACATCACGCTCTGCCACAATGGTGACAACGACATTTGTGATTCCGCCCGCCGCTCCCACTGTGAGCACGGAGGTCTCAGCAACTTTGGCCGAGAAGTGGTCAAGGAGATGAACCGATGCGGAATTATGGTAGACTTAAGCCACGGAGCAGAAACTTCCTTCTATGATGCGCTGGAGGCCAGTGCCACTCCCATTGTGTGCTCACATGCCTGCAGCCGGGTATTGTGCGACCATCCACGCAATCTCACAGACGACCAGCTGCGGGCCTTGGCCCAAAGAGGCGGGGTGGCACAAGTCACTCTTTACCACGGATTCCTGCGCCCCGAAGAGGATGGCCAGCCAACCGCTACGATAGCCGATGGCGTACGCCATCTCATGCATTTTATCGATGTGGCAGGCATAGACCATGTAGGCATCGGAACAGACTTTGACGGTGACGGCGGCGTGCCCGGATGTGCCTGTGCGTCGGAGCTCACCAATTTCACACAGCGACTGATGGCCGAGGGACTTACACTCAGTGACCTTCGCAAGGTCTGGGGAGGTAACTTCCTAAGGGTCATGAATATCTGTCAATCAGCATCTTACCTTCCGAAATAGGTAAAATATTTTTACAAATGAGACACTCCATTATAGCGGTTCTGGCCATAGGTTTACTCGCCTTGGGCAGCTGCAAGAACCAGAAGACGGCTTCAGAAAGTGACCAAACTGACACCATAGCTGTCACGCGTGTACAGTTCAACGCCGACTCAGCCTTTGCCTCCATCGAGGCGCAATGTGCTTTCGGCCCCCGTGTGCCCAATTCCACCGCCCATCAAAAGTGCGGTGACTACATCGTTGGCCGTTTCAAAAGCCTCGGCCTGCAAGTCACAGAACAAAAGGTAGACCTCAAAGCCTGGGATGGCAATATCCTCCACTCACGCAACATCATAGCCTCCTACCTTCCTGAAGCTACGGACCGCATCGTCATAGCAACCCACTGGGAAAGCCGCCCTTGGGCAGATGCGGATCCCGACTCCAGCAAACACCACGAACCGGTCATGGCGGCCAATGACGGTGCTAGCGGTGTAGCTGTCATGATAGAAGTGGCACGTCAGCTGGCACAGCTCAAACCATCGATCGGCATAGACTTTGTATGCTTTGATTCGGAAGACTATGGCGCACCCTATTGGGCCCAAGACCGCGCTCCCCAAGACGGCTCAGACTGGTGTCTCGGATCGCAGTATTGGGCACATCACCCTCATAAGGATTCATACAAGGCTCGCTATGGGATACTGCTTGACATGGTGGGCGGACAAGATGCCCGGTTCTGCTATGAGGGCGTATCGATGCGATATGCACGTGATGTCATGGTACGCACGTGGGATGCCGCCCAACGAGTGGGTGCCGGTAACCTCTTCCTGCAACAGGAGGGCGGATGGGCACAGGATGACCATGTGCCGATGAACGAAATAGCCGGCATACCGACGATTGATATCATTCCCTTCGTGGAGGGCGAGCATACTTTTGGTGTCACATGGCACACGGTCAATGACACCCCTGCCCATATATCCAAAGAAACACTCAAGGGGGTAGGGCAGACATTACTGCAACTCATCTCAGAAGAGAAGTAGCCCTGTTTCTTCTTGCACATCTCAGAATCAATATAACCAGACTTTCATAATGACCATCAACGAAGCTCAAGACGAAATCATTGAGGAGTTCTCCGCACTCGATGACTGGATGGATCGCTATCAGCTACTTATAGACTTAGGGGAGGAACAAGCTCCACTGCCCGCCAGTGACAAAGTGGACCGCAACTTGATAGATGGCTGTCAAAGCCGTGTTTGGATTGTTTGTGATGAACACGACGGGATACTGGACTTTCAAGCTGAGAGCGATGCCTTGATTGTCAAGGGGATAGTATCACTTGTCATGCGTGTGGTCAACCACCATACACCCGAAGAGATCCTAAACGCCAAACTTTACTTCATCGACCGCATAGGACTTACCGAACATTTGTCGCCCACCCGTTCTAACGGACTGTTAGCCATGATCAAACAAGTGCGTATGTACGCCCTCGCCTATCAAACCAAACTCGAAGAAGCACAGCAAGCCGGCTAACGCCATATCCACAGGACACATAAAAATACTCATATGAAAAAGATTGTTTGGATTGCAGCTACCGCAGCCCTTTTAGGGGTGAGCCTGACTTCATGCGGAGGCAACAAAACACAAAATGGCGATGCAGAAAGCGCCGATACTACGGGTATCACTTCAGATGCAGAAAATGCCGCATCAACTGCAGCAGATGAAATGACCTCCAAACTCGATGCAGCTTTGGCCCAGGGTACAGGAGATCCGGAAAAGGTCAAGACCGTATTGGCAGACATACGTAAAAAAGTTGACGAACTTACCGCCTCCGGTCAGTCCGAAGCTGCTGCTGCCTATGCGTCAAAGCTAAAGTCCTACATCGAGAGCCATGCTGATGAACTGAAACGAATAGACCCCAGCACACTCTCCGTACTGGATGCCGTAAACGCTGCGGCCAATCTGCCCGAATCCGTCAAGAAAGGTGCGGAAGAAGCCCTCGATGCCGCAAAACAGGCAGGCAGTACCGCAGCTGAAAATGCCAAAAACAAGGCGGTAGAGACTGCTTCACAAGCTGTCGAAAATGCCAAGAATGACGCTAAGACCACCGCAGAAAAAGCCAAAGCAGACGCTAAGGCCAAAGCCAATGAAGCTGCTGCCAATGCTCAGAAAAAGGCCAATCAGGCCATACAGCATGGGGCAGAGAAGGCCGCCAGTGCCTTAGGCAAGGCACTCGGAGGCGAATAAATAATCCCTAAAACTTACCAGTGTCCCGGTGGAACGGTTTTTATGAACCGCTCCGCCGGGACACTGTATGTAAAAGCTAAGTACTCTTCCTCCGCTTATAAAAACGGGAGTTTTTATCCTAACCTTGTAGAATACGCTTGATGTCGTTGAGTTTGTTGAGAGCTTCTATAGGCGTAAGGCCGTTCACATCGAGATGCAGCAACTCATCGCGAATCTGCTCCAAAACAGGATCATCAAGCTGGAAGAGACTAAGCTGCATGCCTTCCTCCATCCGTGTATTACTTTGGGCGTGAGGCACGGCTCCAGCTTTCGCCCCGGCCTGCTCCAAATCAGCCAAAATCTGCTCCGCACGCTTCACGATGCGTTGTGGCATACCGGCCAAACGCGCCACATGTATACCAAAGGAATGAGCTGACCCACCCCTCTGTAGCTTGCGGAGGAAAACAATGCGTCCGTCTACTTCACGTACGCTCACATTCCAGTTTTTGATACGGGCGAAACGCTTCTCCATCTCATTCAGCTCATGATAGTGCGTTGCAAAAAGCGTACGGGCATGTGCTTTGGGGTTTTCATGAATATATTCCACGATAGCCCAAGCTATAGAAATGCCGTCGTAGGTAGATGTGCCGCGCCCCAACTCATCAAACAATACCAATGAACGCTCCGTCAGATTATTCATGATATTGGATGCCTCGCTCATCTCCACCATAAAAGTACTCTCTCCGACCGATATGTTGTCGCTGGCACCCACCCGCGTGAAGATCTTGTCTACCACTCCTATATGGGCGGAAGAAGCCGGTACGAAGGAACCCATCTGCGCCAACAATGTGATGAGGGCTGTTTGACGTAGCAGGGCACTCTTACCCGCCATATTGGGACCGGTCACAATGATGATTTGCTGTTGCTTGGTATCCAGTTCCACACTGTTTGCCACGTATTCCTCGCCCGGCGGCATAAGTGTCTCTATGACGGGATGCCTTCCATCCCGTATATCAAGTGTAAGACCTTCATCCACCACAGGACGTACATATCGGTTATCATGAGCGACCTTGGCCAGACTTTGCAAACAATCAAGACGGCTCAAAGCCGTGGCATCAGTCTGCAAAGCCGTAATGTAACGTGCCACTTCGCGCACCAATTCCGCATAGAGCTGCCCCTCAATGGCCAAAATACGATCCTCTGCCCCCAATATTTTCTCTTCATATTCCTTTAGCTCCTGTGTGATATAGCGTTCAGCTTGTGCGAGCGTCTGCTTGCGTATCCATTCCTTAGGCACTTTTTCCTTGTAGGCGTTACGTACTTCGATATAGTAACCAAACACATTATTGAATCCAATTTTCAAGCTCGGAATGCCCGTTTTTTCACTTTCGCGCTGTTGTATCTGCAGGAGAAAGTCCTTGCCCGAAGTAGAAATACCCCGCAATTCGTCAAGATCCGCATTATAGCCATCAGCTATCACTCCCCCCTTGACGAGCAACAAGGGAGGGTCGGGACGCAGTGCCCGTTTGATGAGGTCACGCAGTGGAGCCAATGCGTCCAAACAGTCACCGGCCTGTCTCACCGCCGCACAATCGGCATGTGTACAGGCATATTTAAGCAAGGCAGTACTTTCAAGAGCCGTCCGCAACTGCTGCAACTCACGAGGATTAACCCTCCCTACAGCCACCCTCGACACTATGCGTTCCATGTCACCAATCTTCGGCAACTCCATCTCACAAAGCTCACGGAAATCGGGATGCTTGAAAAAATGCTCCACACCGTCAAGGCGACGGTTTATATCGGCTACAGCGCGAAGGGGAAAAATAATCCACCTGTGCAGCATACGTCCTCCCATGGGTGTAAGCGTTCGGTCAATCACCTGTAAGAGTGAAGTTCCCTCTTCAGCCATAGGTTGTACCAATTCGAGATTGCGTGTAGTGAAACGATCCAGCCTTACATAGCGATCCTCCTCTATACGACGCAGTGCAGTGATGTGTCCAGTATGGGTATGCTGCGTCATCTCCAAATAGCACATGATGACACCCGCAGCCACCAACCCATCTTTTAAATGGTCCACGCCAAACCCTTTCAAGTTCCTTACTTGAAAATGCTTGAGCAGACGTTCCTGCGCTGTTGGCAGACTAAAAGCCCAGTCATCAAGCTCAAAAAGACTTGCTTTTGTACCGTATGTATCCTCGAAGCGTCCCCGAAGACCACGCTGCACAAGCACCTCCTTGGGAGCAAAACCCGACAGCAGCTTATCAGCATACTCAGTTGTACCCTCTGCCACGAGAAACTCTCCAGTGGAAATATCCAGAAATGACAGCCCGATGGAGCGGGCACCGAAATGCACAGCAGCAAGAAAATTGTTTTCTTTGGCAGTAAGCACATTATCGGTCAGAGCGATGCCCGGTGTGACGAGTTCAGTAATACCCCGCTTTACCAGCTTCTTGGCCAACTTTGGGTCTTCAAGCTGGTCACAAATGGCCACACGAAAACCAGCCCTTATCAGACGAGGCAGATAAGTATCAAGAGCATGATGGGGAAAACCTGCCATCTCAGTTGCGGTCTGTCCCTTGTTATTCCGTCGTGTGAGGGTGATTCCCAATACCTTGGCAGCGGTCACGGCATCGGCTGCATAGGTCTCAAAGAAGTCACCGCAACGGAACAGCAGAATAGCATCGGGATTCTTGGCTTTGAGGTCATAGAACTGCCTCATCATAGGCGTAAGCTCAGGATTTGACATAGCGTAACGTAGAAGTTAGCAAGGGTAGGACATGCCCAGACCTTTTTACATAATGAATAATGAACAAGCCGGAAACCACCATGCAACAGGCACATGGCCGGAATCCGCCGGCTTGTTCACTATCAAACGATAAATGCGATACAAAAGTACCCCCGATGAGAATCGAACTCATATCACTGCTTTAGGAGAGCGGTGTTCTATCCATTGAACTACGAGGGCCAAAATGCGAAGCAAAGTTAGTGCATGAAGGATGAAGAACAAAAGAAAATGAACAGATTTCGTGAAACGCTCCAGCATGAGGTACATGAGTGCATATCACATTGAAAACTGTTTTGACAGCATAAGTAACCGGAATAGAGATCACATGTGAGGCCGTCGCAAACAGAGAACTGCTACCGGGATTCCAATTCTTACCTTCCTCAAAGAAAATGGCGGAAAATACTGCAAAGAGCAGGCTTTCCACACGGCATGAAAGTTTTGGGTCTTTACTTTTCCAATTTTGACACCTTGCACTACCTTTGCAATTACTATGGGTATAACACAATTAGCAAGACCTTGGTTTGAGCGCCGTGTACGTGCCATCGCACACTATGGCACTGAAACCGAACAAATACAGCGCGAGGTACTTCGTCACCTTCTGCACAAGGGAAGCGGCTGTAACTACGGGCGTAAATGTTCTATTGATGAACACATGCCTTACGGGGAGTGGACGCAGGCCATGCCCATATCATCTTACGAAGACCTGAAAGGATCTATCGACCGCATGCGCCGGGGTGAGAAAAATATCCTATGGCCGGGAAGGGTCAAATGGTACGCCAAATCATCGGGTACTACCAATGACAAGAGTAAATTTATACCGGTAAGCCGTGATGTACTGCATGATACACACTATGCCGGCGGACGTGATGCGGTGGCCCTATACCTACACAATCATCCCGACAGTCGTTTACTCGATGGGAAGGCACTTATACTGGGAGGCAGTCATGAGCCCAATTTTAACCTGCCACATTCTCTCGTGGGCGATCTAAGTGCGATACTGATAGAGAACATCAATCCGCTGGTCAACCTGCTTCGCATTCCCGACAAGCGTACGGCCTTGTTACCCGATTTTGAAGAGAAACGTGACCGTATAGCCCGTCTGGCTCTGAATGAGCCGCGTGTCACTAACATATCGGGAGTCCCCTCATGGATGATGGCTGTACTTACGCGCATGATGGAACTGTCGGGAGCTGGCCACATCAACGACATTTGGCCTCATGCAGAAGTTTTCTTTCATGGAGGAGTGGCCTTCACTCCTTATCGCGCACAGTATGAACGGCTCTTCGGAAAGGACGGACTGCACTATATGGAAACATACAATGCCTCCGAGGGATTCTTCGGTTTACAGGACAATCCGTATGACCCCGCCATGCTGCTAATGATTGACTATGGCGTATTTTACGAATTCGTGCCGCTCGAAGAACTTGAAAAGGGGGCTGAGGCTCATGCCGTACCGCTGTGGCAAGTACAGACAGGCCGCAACTATGCTATGGTCATTACAACCACTGGAGGGCTATGGCGCTATATGATAGGCGACACCGTACGTTTCACGCAGACCAATCCCTATAAATTTATCATCACAGGACGTACCAAAAGCTTCATCAACGCTTTTGGTGAAGAACTCATTGTGGACAATGCAGAAAACGGACTACGTGAAGCCTGTCGGGCTACCAACGCCGAAATCAGAGAATACACTGCCGCACCGGTCTTCATGGACAATCAAGGGCATTGCCGTCACCAATGGGTCATTGAGTTCGTCAAAAGTCCTGAGGGAGGAGTTGACCATTTCGCAGAAATCCTTGACAAGACCCTGCAACACATAAACTCCGACTACGAGGCCAAGCGCCATAAAAACATTACCCTGCAACGGCTGGAAATAATAACAGCCCGGCCAGGACTTTTCAATGACTGGCTGAAAAGCAAGGGTAAACTGGGAGGACAGCATAAAGTGCCCCGACTGAGCAACAATCGTGATATAATAGAACAAATTCTCGCACTGAATCATACAGGTGAGGCTGACTGAACTGTCTATCTGTCAAACTATAAATAAAAATGCCGGTACGCCTTCACATATTCAAGGCGTACGGAGAGTTACCACGTATACCTGCATGACAGCCACACGCTTTCTCACATACATCGCATCACTGATGATGTTGGTAACCGCCATGAGCTGCGCCAATCCCGGATCGGGACCTGATGGAGGCCCTTATGACGAAACCCCACCACGCATTATAGGCATGACACCGCCACTCGGTCAGCATAATGCTACAGCCAAAAAGGTAAGCATCTACTTTGACGAACTGATAAAAATAGAAAACGCCCAAGAGAAAATCATTGTATCTCCCCCACAAACTGAAACACCTGAAATCAGCGTCTCCGGCCGACGCATCAGCATTACTCTGATCGACACACTCAAACCGTCCACCACTTACACCATAGACTTCAGCGATGCCATTGTTGACAGCAATGAGGGCAATGCACTGGGCAATTTCACCTATTACTTTTCTACTGGCGACCAAGTCGACACCATGGAAGTGGCGGGACATGTACTTGCTGCCGACAATTTGGAACCGGTCAAGGGCATTTTAGTGGGGCTACACAGCAATTTGGCAGATTCAGCTTTCGCGACTTCGCCCTTCGACCGGGTGGCACGTACAGACGGTAACGGGCACTTCAGCATCAAGGGAGTAGCTCTGGGAAAATACCGCATTTATGCACTCAAGGACATGGAGGGAGACTATAAGTACACACGGGGGGAAATGCTGGCCTTCAACCGTGACACTATCATACCCAGTTCTTTTCCCGACATAAGACACGATACGCTGTGGGCCGATACCGTGCATATAGATACCATACGCACTTCTCCCTACACACACTATCTGCCCGACAACATCGTGCTTTTAGCTTTTCAGGAAAAAAGCCTGTTTCGCCAGCTACTCAAGACCGAACGCGAACCGGAATGGTTCAAAATATATTTTACTGCCGCCTCCAAACAGCTGCCTGTCGTTGAAGGGCTGAACTTCAACAGTCGAGACGCTTGGGTATTGGAACGTACTGCCGGTAACGACACTCTCACTTACTGGTTACGGGATTCAGCGCTTATCCACCGTGACTCACTTACCGTCACCTGCCGCTATGAAACGATAGACGATTCTACAGGAGCTACCATTACACGTACCGACACGCTCGAACTGGTACCCAAACTTAGACAGGAGCGCCGTGCCAAACTCCGCCAACAAGAGATGGAGAAATGGCAAAAAGAGCTTGAAAGACGGCATAAACGCGGTGATTTTTCACAGGAGACTCCCCCTGTAGAGGCTCTGAAAATCATATGCAACGCACCATCCTCCATGGCTCCTGACCAAAATATACATATTACGCTGCCCGAACCAGCTCTCAGTATAGACACCTCTGCCATACACTTGTATCTAAAGGTGGACTCCATCTATCAGCAAGCACCGTTCAAACTGGAAAGAGATTCGCTGGCATTAAGACTATACACACTCAAGGCCGAATGGAGACCCAATCAAGAATACGTACTCAATATAGACTCAGCCAGCATCGCAGGTTTGTCGGGCAAGGTCAACGCTCCCATCGATTCTAAAATAACCATTCCACAAGCCGACACTTACGGCTCTCTCTTCCTGCTGTTGCCAGATGCAGACTCTACAATCCTCGTGCAACTGCTGCAAGGTACAGATAATCTCATCAAACAGCAGCCTGTCTACAAAAAACGGGCAGATTTCTTCTACCTCAAACCAGGAGACTACTACATACGGGCCATCAATGACCGAAACGGAAACGGCCTGTGGGACACAGGTGACTACAGCAAAGGACGACAGGCCGAAGAAGTATATTATTTTCCACAGAAAATAACCATCCGACCCAACTGGGACATAGAGCAAACCTGGCAATTGCAGTCCATACCTTTGAACAAACAAAAGCCACGTGAACTCATTAAGCAAAAGGAGGAAAATAAAAAGACACCTAAAAACCGTAACGCCGAACGCGAAAAGCAAAAACGAGGACAATAGTACTCAACCACACCAACACACAAACTCTTACAAAAGTAGAACACTATGAAGAAACTCATTCTCACCCTGATACTGATGGCCGCAGCCATAGGGAGTCAAGCACAATGCTCCGCTCCCAACTCAGCGTTCAAGAGCGGAGAGACACTCGTATACGACCTTTATTTCAATTGGAAATTCGTTTGGATCAAGGTAGGAAGTGCCTCGATGAACACCACACAAACTACTTACGGTGGGAAGCCTGCTTGGCGCTCCTACCTGATTACACGCGGCTCGAAGAAGGCCGATAAAATCTTCGTGATGCGTGACACCCTCATGGCCTACATGGGGATGAACTTAGTACCCAAATACTATGTAAAGAAAGCTTTTGAGGGAGATACGTACCGAAAAAATGAAGTATGGTATTCCTATCCCAAAGGACGTTGTTCGGTCAAGATGCGTTACCAACGAAATGATCTAACTCCAAAATTCGGAAGCCATTCAAGCAAGTACTGTGCTTTCGACATGATCAGCATGCTCATGCGTGCCCGCTCATTCTCAGCCAACGGCATGAAGGTTGGACACCGCATTAATTTTCTCATGGCAGACGGTAAGGAATGTGCTTGGAAGAGCATCATTTATCGGGGAAAGAAGAAGTTCAAGATGGAACACTCCACCACCACTTATCGCTGTCTTGTCTTCTCTTTTGTAGAAAAGGAAAATGGCAGGGAAAAGGACATCGTGACTTTCTATATCACAGATGACAAGAACCATTTGCCTGTCCGTCTGGACATGAACCTCAATTTCGGAACAGCCAAAGCCTTCCTGACTGGTGCACGTGGACTGCGCAACCCGCAAACATCCAAATTAAGATAGGCAAGCCGTTGACATGAAAATTGTCGTAGATTCCAAAATTCCCTACATTCGTGGTTTTGCTGAAAAATTGGGAGAAACATTCTACGTGGACGGAACCGATATTTCAGCAAATACTGTACAAGACGCGGATGCCCTCATCATACGCACCCGGACACACTGTGACCGGCAGCTTCTTGAAAACTCTAAAGTGAAATTTATCGCTACAGCCACCATCGGTTATGATCATCTCGACACCGATTGGCTGGCTAAGGCAGGTATCAAGTGGACCAACTGTCCTGGCTGCAATGCTTCCAGTGTAGGGCAGTATGTACGGAACGTGCTGTTGCTTTTGGCCGGACACGGTTGCTGGCAAAACGGGGTTGCTCTAACCGCTCCACAAGTGCCCCCCCCCCCTCTGGATCGCAGTGTGTTTGGAAAACTGACACTGGGCATTGTGGGAGTCGGACATGTAGGGCAATGCGTATGGAAAATGGCCCAAGAGTTGGGATTCGGACGCATTATGCTCTGCGACCCGCCTCTCGCTGAAAGTGGAAAATGCAACTATAGCTTCCATACTCTCCGTGAAGTGGCAGAAAACAGCGATGTGGTGACTTTCCATACACCACTCACACATCGGGAGGATAGTGTACCTTACCCTACCTTTCATTTGGCTGACGAGAAATTCTTTCACTACCTTCGTCCGCATGCCGTACTGATCAATACCTGTCGGGGAGAAGTGGTGAAAACAGAAGCTCTCAAGCAGGCTCTGAGTGACGGTACACTTCACGCAGCCATCATTGACACATGGGAAAATGAACCCGATATCGACCATCAGCTTTTGCACGAAGCCTACATTGCTACGCCTCACATCGCGGGATACAGTGCAGACGGCAAAGCTTCCGGTACTCGCATGGCACTCCAAGCTGTGGCTCGTTTTTTCGGTAGGGAAGAAAGCGCATTCCAACAAGTATGCGCTCCCACTCTCCCTCGTGACTTTATCTATTTTCCCGAAGGAAACGGATGGCGGATGTCCTCCGAACTGAAGCTCTACGACCCAACCCGCGATTCCCTGGCATTAAAGCAGTCCCCCGACCAATTTGAATACCTGCGCGGACACTATCCTCTGCGTCGGGAACAATAAAGAATAACCTTTCTATCCATCAAGCATTCTTGACTTTTTATGAGCTGGCTGTCCGAAACCATACTGCAACCATCAGCTATACAGGCTATCATTGTCATCTGCCTGATCTGTGCCATAGGGCTTGCTTTAGGTAAAATCCATATACGAGGCGTGAGCTTGGGAGTCACGTGGGTATTCTTCATAGGCATTTTGGCCGGATCACTCGGCGTTACCACCGATAAGCAGATGCTAAGCTATGCAGAAAGCTTTGGTCTCATACTCTTCGTCTATGCTTTGGGTCTGCAAGTGGGTCCTGGCTTTTTCAGCGCTTTTCGACAAGGCGGTACTCGTCTGAACATATTGGCAGTTACTTTAGTGGTGATAGGCACCCTTATGGCACTAAGCGTAGGCTGGTTGGACGTACTGCCTTTGCAAGACATGGTAGGAGTTCTTTGCGGAGCAACAACCAACACACCGGCACTCGGTGCAGCCCAGCAAACACTCAAGCAGCTCGGCCAGCCGGCATCTGGTGCGGCACTCAGCTGTGCAGTCACTTATCCCATCGGTATGGTCGGTGTGATATTGGCCTTGCTCATGGTACGTGGCTGGCTGTGCCGACATGAAAAAGCCAAGGAAAAATCTAATAACAACGAACCCTTCATCGCTTCGTTCTTAGTTTGCAATCCCGCCGTTTTCGGCCGTACACTGGGTGAGATTTGTCAAATGGAAGAAGCTCACTTTGTCGTATCGCGTCTTTGGCGAAATGGAAAGGTCATATTGCCCAATGCACAGACGCAACTCGAAAAGGACGACCGCATACTTGTCATCACACCCAAGAAACAGGTAGAGCATCTGACTTTCTACTTCGGACAGCGCGATGAAACCAACTGGAACCGCAACGATGTGGACTGGGATGCCTTAGATTCCAATCTCGTATCACAAAATATCCTCATTACCCGTTCTGAAATCAACGGACGCTATCTTGGTTCCCTACAGCTGCGCAACCGGTACGGTGTCAATGTAAGCCGTGTTTTGCGTTCCGGCATTCTGTTGGTCGCTACGCCTGAACTGACCCTGCGGATGGGAGACCGCGTAACGGTTGTGGGAGAAGAGACAAGCATACGCAAAGTGGCCAAAGAATTGGGGAATGTTGTAAAGCGGCTCGATGAACCCAATATGATCACTATATTCATAGGTATAGTATTGGGACTGCTGTTAGGGGGCATCCCCCTTTTCCTTCCGGGTCTTTCTTATCCCGTCAAGCTCGGACTTGCCGGTGGCCCTATCGTAATGGGCATATTGATCGGAGCCTACGGGCCGCGTTTTCATATGGTTGCCTATACCACGACAAGCGCCAATCTCATGCTCCGGTCATTAGGGCTTTCCATGTATCTGGCTTGTTTGGGATTTGATGCGGGCAAGGATTTTATTGCCACAGTCATGCAGCCTGCCGCCCTAATATGGATAGGCATCAGTTTCATACTCACGTTAGTTCCAGTCATTATCATGAGTGTGGTGAGCGTGGTATGGAGCAAAATGAGCTACGCCACTACAGCCGGAATGCTTTGTGGAGCTATGGCCAACCCCATCGCCCTTGATTATGTAAACGACAGCCTTCCTGGCGACAAGGCATCTGTAGCCTATGCTACCGTCTATCCCCTATGCATGTTCCTGCGTGTTATCATCGCGCAACTGATCGTCATGCTTTGGATGTAGAAATCACGTAAAACAGCAAGAGGATGCATCCCTGTTTAGAGGTGCATTCTCTTGCTGCTTTACATGCATGTCTATTATAGGAATTACTTAAAAGCTACACTGTAAGGCTCAACACCCACATCATAAGTATGTACATGAGTGCCTTTCAGAGAGCCTTCCTTTAATCCCCTGTATTCGTATACGCAACCAGGCTGGGAATAGGCATCATAGGAAGTGCTCTTGCGAGAACATACAAAAATATGGCCGTTGACAGGATTTACATCTATGGCTATAGGATTAACAGGCAAATTGGCATTGTCAAGGAATCCCTCACCACTTGTTCCGCTTATAGTATCATACCAGATGGAACTGGTCACAGGTTTGTAATTGGCATCATAGGCGATGCTGAGCACATAGAGGGTATCGTTACTCATCGTCATCATGGAACCGCTGAAACAATCGCTAACCTTGCCATCTGTCCCTATCTTCTGTACCGTAGACTGTATATTGGCATAGTTACCCCGAGCTATCAGATAAACTTCCCCCTTACTATTCGTAAAGAGTTGCCCCGGATTCAAGCCTACCGCATATTCAGCCTTTTTTGTGAAAGTCTTGGCATCAATAGCTACCACCTTTTTGCCATTGCCATAAGGATTATCACCCTCATAATTATAACCGTCACTGATAGTTACATATACCGTTCCGTTCGAAACTGCCATACCAGCAGGATTAGGACCTACTTCAAGATGGTCTCCGGCCTGCACCATGGTCTTCGCATCAAAACGCACCACATAGCCATCATTGCTGGCAGCAAATACGTAACCTTCTGCGGCGCATGCAGCCTCCGGGTCATCCACCTTAAGCTGTGCCACCTTCTGCAGCGTAGCAGCATCAATAACCCATACGCAGTCAGAGCCATACACAGGTACCAGCAAAGATGACTCATAACGTACGCCAGCTTGTGGCGTGTCACCCAAATGCTGCCCGTTCACTTGATAGAATACACCGCTCGTCACCGATTGGCTGCCCAAATCGAGCATGTCAATGCTTCCCGGCAGTTTATTAGACATGTTGCCCTGGTTCACCACATACGCAGCCGTACCTGTGTATTGAGGTGTGACGGGCGGAATCTCTGGACTGGGATCATCAGAACAGCTGGCCAAACCAGCACCTATCAGCAATGCAAATGCTGCCCATTTCAATTGTCTAAATAGCATGATTGTATAAGAATTAGTAAATGAATATATTGAGCTAATAAAAGTAGTCAGTTTTCAAAAAACACATTTGGCTGTCAGCTTGTAGCTACGGCCCGGCATCGGATAGCGAGCCACCACTTCATAGTCAGTATCAAACAGATTGATGCCATCTGCCCGAAGTTCTATCTGACAGGACGGCAATTTAAACGTATGCCAAACCCCCATTCCACATTCTTGCCAAGGAGGCAGGCGTGTACCCGCCACATGGGCAGAAGTAGCCCAGCGCTCTGAAGAAAAAGTCAAGCTGAACACGACAGAAAACCAAGGATTCTGCCAAGCAATGGATGAAGCACCACTGTGCAGCGGCGTATAAGCCAGCTGCCTGCCATACGAAGAGGAAGCGGAATCCGTATGATCTGTTGTGCGTTGCCACGAATAGTTGCTTGACCATACGAGAAACTGTTCTTTTGCCAGTTTCCATCTACTTTCCCATGTAATATCCACACCCTTTGTACGTACCTGATTCATATTAACCGTCCTCCAAATGAAGAGATTGTAAGGAATACTCACTATACGGTCCTTTACACGATTGGCATATACATCTGCTGTAAATGCCAATACAGACCACCAACGTGCAGGAGCAGCTTGCAACGTGATGCCTGTTGACAACTGGCGTACAAGTTCCGGACGCAACGTTACATCACCATAATGGTAGAAATAGCTTTCCGTGAAAGTCGGCATTCTGAAACTCTCCTTATAACCTGCACGAACAAAAAGCGACAGCGGATTTTCCAGCAAGCGGTATGATGCGGTAAGCGATGGTGTAAAACGCCGTGCATCTTGTGCCGCCGCACCATCCTGTCGATGGTTGACGTAAACATGTGCTACCCCACGAGCCGTGATATTACAACGGTCATTTACCCACTGTACAGACAAGCTTTGCAGCCAAGTATCCCGCTCAGCATGGCGGTCATTCTTCAGGTTACTGTTAAGAGAGGCATGTGCATAATCTGTAGCATAGGCCGCATGCCAGCCGCTTCCCATATCGAAGGAAAAACCAGCCGTGGCATACCCCTCACGCTGCCAATAGTGCTGACGCAAAGCCCCACCGGGATACTGTGCGTCAATGTCGTCATACAAATTGCGCTGCCAGTTCCATTTACCTGCCGCAAAAAATTTCCACCTGCCGTAAACAGCCTGCCAATAAGCCTGCCCGTAAGCATTGGTTTCCACCAAACGCTCATCATTTTCATTCACATAAAGTACCACCTGACCGGGCAATCTCCGTGCATTGTGATATGCATATCCCTTAATACGCAACTCACCCCCAGCCAAATGACGCGACAGATTGGCTTCCGTACGTACATACTGCATACGGCTGTTGGTGCGATGAAGCCTTTCGGTAGCCGTGCCATTAACGACAGTAAAGGGATAATCGTTTTGAGCACCAAACCACTCGCCATTCATTGACCAATGGGCAAATTTTCCCATAGTACCGTGTAAAAGCAACGAAGGATTCCATGTGCCAAATGAAGCCTGCCTCAATGCTGCTGTTCCACCCAGATGGGGTGCAGGATAATCAGAAGATGCCAGACTCTTCAGATAGAGCACAGCAGCGGCCAGATTACGTACTGGGCAGAGTAAATCCGCATTATCAAGTGTCTGTAACTCGACAGATGCCATACCATCAATGCTAAAACGTTGCAAGTCAGTCTGTCCCTGCCTGTCATCGCTCACGCACAAGCCATCGTAGGATACCACAGTATGACCAGCACCGAGACCGCGCACACCGACCGTTTTAAGACCACCCGCTCCTCCATAATCACGCAAATTCACTCCAGCCAAACGCCGCAGGGCATCACTCATACTTGTGATGCCACGCAAGCGGATAGCCGTTGTATCGATACGTTGAACTTGAACGGCACTGCCGATGCCGCGCAGGCGACGCTGAGCCTGCACTTCCGCAACACCTAATGTATCCGGCAATTGATGGACAGGAACAGCGTAGACGCCTGCTACAACGCACCAGCCACTACACAATAACATGCGCAGCAGATGCTTTACCATATTTTATATACTGATTAGGCCGTGCATTCCCTCCTCGGGGAACCACAGGCGGAATTCATACTCCATGCCAATAGAACAACTGAGATGAATCCGGTCAACGGCAGGTTTTCTGACTTGTCGGAACAGTGCCGGCCTTCCCATCCTATACTGTTGGAAAACAGACAGAAAAGTGACCAAGATAGACATTGCCCCATCCTTAATTTGGGATGACAATACGACACACAGCAGCGGGACTGCACGGGATTCGCACCCGTTTCCCTTATCCGTTGGCGCTACAAAGGTAATGATTGCCTCACGTCTGAACAAACATGAGACTTATATACAAATAGAATGGAATCTCCATCATTTCCAAGTAATCTCTCTTTACCAATTTATATTTATGCACAAGTCATTTACAATAGATGAGAACCCAATGTGCGGAAAGCCTCCCATATCACAATACCTGCTGTCACACTGACATTGAGACTATGTTTCGTACCAAATTGGGGAATTTCGAGAGCTTCTCCGCAAAGATCCACCACATCCTGTCCTACACCTTTCACTTCATTTCCCAAGACAAGGGCATATTTATCTGCTGGATTAAAATGAAACGCCCCTAATTTTTGGCTTCCTTCCACTTGCTCCACAGCCAAAGTACGCCAACCTTTCTCATGCAACTGCTTCACAGCATCAAGGGTAGAAGGAAAATAATGC
>Cebus_capucinus_imitator_PRJNA485217_SSR118__coassemble_213_pt1 | contig 27561 bp, 25 predicted proteins | sample Cebus_capucinus_imitator_PRJNA485217_SSR118__metabat2_low_PE_012 | metagenome-assembled genome bin Cebus_capucinus_imitator_PRJNA485217_SSR118
TAAATAACCCTTAAGCTGTGCTCGATTACAACACACTTTTATATTGTATTTTTTACTACTTCTGCGGGAGCAGTGTGATGAGCGATGATTGGCGGACGATTCTCCACTTTCAGGGCTACCATCTCTACCTGCGCCGTCTGGTAAGCAAGCTGCATTTACAAAAGCACGTTCATTTTCTCGGAACGCTCGATGAAAGGCAGATGAAGCAGGCATTTCTCAACGCGCATGTGTATGTGATGCCCAGCGCCATCGAGAACTCACCCAATTCTCTCTGCGAAGCTCAAATGCTCGGAGTCCCCGTAGTGGCAAGCTACTGTGGCGGTTCCCCTACACTTCTCACCGACAGGCAAACAGGCTATTTCTACCGGTACGAAGAGTATGTGCTGCTTGCAGAAATCATCGTAAGACTATTCGGAGAAAGTAATTTCATAAATCTGTCTCAGAAAGAAATGGATGTGGCCGCCGCACGACATGATCGCAAAAGCAATGCGCTGCGTCTCAGTGAAATATATAAGCATATTTTATGAGAATCCTAAAGGGAGCATTAAAGCATGCAACGCCAACGAACGCTGTCTATTTTTTCTCATTCATCGCTGGTTGGCCTTGCGTCTTCTATCTGATGGGATGGCTACCTAACTATCAGATCAACTATCTGCTATTATTGGGATGCTGCGTCATATTATTCCTAAACCGTATCAACGATACCTCCATACCCATTCCGCTCCTTAACATGATAATAGTTCAGGCGCTGGCTTGGATCTTTTATTTTGCAGCCTACCATGACACGGCATACATCACCCGAATATGCCTACTCTTGATAACGGCATTGCTGATTTGCCTGCAAAGCAGGGACAGGTCTATGGCCTTCCTACGTCTATTCAACGGTTGGATCGCGCTTCAAGTCATCTTGGGGGCAATCGGTTTTTTATTGTTCTTCGCAGGTCTCCTTGAACCCCTCTTCACGTTTCGAGAGATGGACGGACGACCGGGATACTTTTTCGGCTTATTTACAACCAACACATACATTGCACCCTTCATCAGGGTTGCCGGCTTCTTTGACGAGCCGGGAGCCTTCGCCTTTTGGGGCATATATGCCTTATTACTCAACAAGCTGTTTATAGACAGCAAGAAAATCGAAAACATTCTGCTGATCGGTCTTGTGGTAACATTCTCGATAGCCTACTTCATACAGGCTACCGTCTATATCGCATGCTTTATGAAGAGGCAAAGGGGGAAGATGCTTTTGATTTTAGCTCTAATATTTGCCTCATTGAAACTCATCGCCTTGCAGTCTCCCGAGTTTGACCAAGCTATCTTCGGAAGGCTTGAATACAACGAAGAAACGGGGACATTGTCCGGTGACAACCGTACAGATTTGGCTGAGCACACCTCCAAAATATTTTATAGTTCTCCATTCTTCGGTGTCGGCGCTTCCAATCTGGCAGATCCGAAATATGGATTCGTAGGAGCTAATTTTTTTACGACATTGGCAGCTGACGGTATTTTCGGTTTCTTCATTATTTGGATGCCTATCCTATATCTATTTTATCTTGGAAGATACAGAACGAAATACAAATATGCAGCCCTCATCCTAATAATAGGCTTTTTACAACGTCCATATGATTGCGCACAGTTATTATATCCCTTGTTGACATTTACAATGTGCCTTTATGCCTATCTTCAAAAAAGGGGATTTCAATACTCAACCCCGTCTGCCACTATACCGAATACCCATTGACAATGCGCCTTTCCTACATCGATATTGCCAAGGGCATAACCATCATGCTAATGGTTATCGGACACAGCTCTATTCCTCGCCCCCTAAGTGGGTGGATATGGTCATTCCACATGCCGCTGTTTTTCCTTGTATCAGGAATTACAACCCATTGGGAAAGAAAGAGCGGAATTTTTGTCAAGGAAAAATCTAAAGGACTACTGAAACCTTTTTTCTTCTATTCTTTAATAAATATTCTCCTATTCCCCCTATGGAAAGGGGGACTTTGGGGTGAGAATATATTACATATTCTCAGATACGGCTGGGAAGGATGTGCGCTCTGGTTCATCCCTGTACTTTATTTATCGTTATTGATTGTCAAAGCAGTGCCTAACGGTAAAGCCGCACAGGCTGGAGCTGCAATTGTTTTTTCCTTAGTCGGAATCCTATTATGCTATTATCATATAAATCTTCCTTGGACACTATCGACAGTACCTATGGCAGCGATGTATGTACTACTTGGACGCATTATGAGCCAGTGGACAAAAAGGGTCTATGGTACAAATTCTTCCTTCCATAAGATGTTTTTATGCATGACCATATGCTTGTCTGTTCAGCTTCCTCTGTCCCAGTTCTTTCACTTGGACATGGCATGGAATCATATACTCCCATTTTTCCCCATACTCATCGCTTCATTCGCCGGTTGCTATTTCATTCTAACATTATCACGCATACTGTCGTCAACTCGGCCCATACGTAAAATCTTGTCAGCCATCGGACTGCATACCTTAGAAATCTTGGCTCTTTCACAATGCTTCATCGCCATCCTCAACAAGCAAATCCCATCCTTGGGACCTGCCAAATATATACTGCTCATTATCTTCCTGACCGGTTTTGTACAGATCAAGAACTTTTACAAACAGCGATTCCCCTCACTACCCTTGTAGTCTATGCGTATCTTCATCACCCACATACTTCCGAAGGATAAAATTCTGAAGTATGGCCTTTCCATCGCAGGATGTAACTTTTCATACAATCTGATTGAAGCTGGAATATTTGACAAAGTATATTCGGTACTGCCCACATTCATATCAGGAGAGAAAGATGATTTCGACTTCGATGGGCTGGCCTATTCCAAACTGCGCCACAGAGGCGGTCACATTGCACGCCTGCTCGCACCACTGGCAGAGAATCTATGGGTATTCAAACGTATACCTCACAGAGCAGACGTCTGGTTCTACAATCTGACCATTCTCAATGCCCTTCTTATCGTGTTACTAAAGCTCCTGAAACGGAGTGTTACAGTTAATGTCATCGTATTGGATTATACTCCAAGCCATTCCCTGCCCAGCAGACTTTTTCTATGGCTGACCAACCATGCTGACGGAATCATCAAATTGGCCAATTCCAAACTCTTTACTTGCCCCAATTACGCCCTTCTGCCTGGTGTTGTTCCCGCCCATGCTACAAGTCATCCACTCATCAAGCAGACTTCAAGGGATTTCTTGATTTCAGGAGCATTGGGAGAGAACATTTCTATGCTATCAATGCTGTTGCGAACCTTTGCCCAGCTGCCCAACTGTACGCTGCACATCACGGGGATGCTGCCAGGTGATGGGGCACGTGTAAGATCTTATACGAAATTGTATGGAAACATCCATTACTACGGCAAGCTGTCCTTTGAAGAATATCTCCGCTTACTTGAGAGAGTTCCCTTCGTCCTAAGTACGCGCAATCCAGCCTACCCCGAAAACCGATGCAACTTTCCCTCTAAAATAATAGAGGCCCTGCTCTATAATCGCATCATTGTCTCCACCCTTCACTATGAACAATTGAAGGGAATCAGGTATTTAGAAGTCCCCTCCGGAGAGCAGGAATTTTCCAACGCCATTAAAGATATTGCAGCCTTGCCCCAAGCCGCTCTTCTGGCCTACGCAAACCAAAGCGATAAAGTCAAGGAGCTGTTCAGCACCTCTGTATGGGAAAAGACCATGGAACAGATAGAGAAAGCTGACAGAGCCAACAGATAGTAACACCACATGAAGGAGCTCGTCTGGAAGAGAGTTCCCGTATTCTTCCTTCTATCCTATTTATGAGATACGTTTTCTGGCAGAACTGCCTGAGTATGCACCAACTTCCGTTCGTGGCCAAGCTAATGGACTGTGAGGGTGTAGAGTGCGTAACATTTGTAGCGGGTACAGATGTAGATGACACACGAAGAGCCATGGGATGGAGTGTCCCACAAATCAAGGGGTTGGAACGATGCCACACAATACACAACCCCAGCGATGAGGAAATGACCCAGCTGCTGTCAACGCATACGACCGACACCATACACCTGTTTTCTGGGATTCGCGGATTCTCCTTTGTATACAAAGCCTTCCGTACCAGCCTGAAGTACAGCCTCACACGCGGCCTCATCGTTGAGCGCCCCGACACTTATGCCTTTGGATGCGCAAATGGCAAACCCTTGTGGCTGCACCGCATCAAGTTCATGCTACAGGATGCCCAATACCGCAAATACATCCGTTACATATTTGCCATGGGGGATGATGCTGTCACCTACTACCAAGGGCTTTGCAAACAGTGGTGTGTATACCCTTTCTCCTATTGCACAGAAACGCTCCACCATGAAGCAAGGAAAGAGAACAAAGCAGCTTCCAGCACTTTGAACTGCCTGTTTATCGGAAGCCTGACATGGTGGAAGTCCGTATCCACCATACTGGATGCATTTGCATTATTGCCACCAGATTCTGTGTGCCAAATACGTTTGCGCATTGTGGGGGACGGCCCTGAACGTGACATGCTTAAGCACAAAGCCCAAAAGCTGGGATTGAAAAGCATAGAATTTATCGGAACGGTGGCAAATGATCATATTGCCGAAGAATTGGAAAGAAGCGATGTGCTGATACTGCCCAGCGTCTATGACGGCTGGGGGGCTGTAGTCAACGAGGCTTTGAGCTATGGATGCCTCGCCATATCAAGCGACAAATGTGGCAGCAAGGAATTGCTTAAAGACAACAGGTGCGGTTATGTGTTCCGCAGCGGCCGTCCTGAAGAATTGGCTACTCTACTAACCTGTTGCAAAAATCACCTCAATGATATCAGGTGCAAACGGGAATGGCGCACACGCTGGGCGGAACAAAGGATCTCTGGTCAAGTCTTGGCCCAGTACATGACCGACTGCATCAATGGAAAAGCTCCCATACGCCCCTGGTTTCTACCACAGGAATAGTACTTCTGACCCACCTTAGTTCCGTAAAGACTGTATAAGCCCAGCGCCATTGCTCTTGCTTGAATGGCAGAGGCAAACCTATCCTATTCAAAGATGAAAATTCTGCAAACCATCTCATTTTTCGGCACATTGGACGGCGGAACGTCTACCTGCACTTATGATTTAATCCATGCGATGAACAGCCAGGGATATCCTGTCGACCTGCTCACCCTGCAAACAGCCAGTGCTGCCGACCGTCTTATGGGAAACGGTGAACCATGGATTAAGGCTCTTCCCTACGATGCCTGCAGCCCTTATGCCTATTCACGGAATATCGCAAGCTTTCTGCGTCACAGCCGGTACGACCTGTACCACACCAACGGTCTGTGGCTGTACTGCAACCACGCTACTTGTGCCACTGCCCGCCGACAGGGAAAACCCTACGTCATCACGCCACATGGCATGCTTTATCCCGACGCACTCCGTCGTTCCTATTGGAAAAAATGGCCGCTTATCCAGCTTTTCTTCCACAAGGATATCCTCCATGCAAGCTGCATGCATGCCACCTGTAAGGAGGAAATGGAGCATATTCGCAGTTTTGGTTACTGCGGTCCGGTAGCTGTCATCCCCAACCCTGTTGTCATACCGCCTTACGTAGGCGAACTCACAACCCTTCCCCGAAATCCCAAGACTATCGGTTTTTTAGGAAGACTGCATCCCATAAAAAAAGTGGAGAATATTCTTTATGGCCTTGCCCGACTTCAGGAAGGAGGACAGAGTTTGAAACTTCTGATCATGGGAAAGGGCGATGCTGAATATGAGAAATTCCTGCATGTAGAGACGGAAAGGCTCAAGTTGTCAGATGAAGTCGAGTTCTGCGGATTCATGGACGGGCGTGAAAAGTATGAGCGTTTAGCTTCCCTTTCCGCCCTTTTCGTCCCCAGTGATTTCGAGAATTTTGGTATGATCGTTACTGAAGCTTTGGCTGTTGGGACACCTGTTATGGCCAGCCTTGGCACACCTTGGGAGATACTGAACACACAACACTGCGGATGGTGGGCAGACCGCTCTCCTGAGAGCATTGCACACGTGATGCGACAAGTGCTTGCCATGTCGGATGAGGAGTTGCACGACATGGGCGAGCGTGGCCGGAAGTTAGTAAACGAAAGATTCAGAGAGAGCAAGGTGGCGGCCATGATGCATGAGCTCTACCAATGGCTGCTTGATGAAATTCCGCAGCCTTCTTTTATACATACTTTATAAGCCGCCTACCCATGTCTTCAGGTACTGAAACTCTGACTAATTTAAGCCAATACGACAATTCTTGGTACAGGCCGGGAAACAGGATAAAAATATTCGTGTGGTATTTCACCAATGCCTGTATTCTCAACACATCGCTTATTCCATTCTCATGCTTGAAAGTTTTCCTGCTCCGCCTGTTTGGTGCTAAGATCGGCCAGAGAGTCTGCGTCAAACCGTCAGTCAGCGTCAAATATCCTTGGTTGCTGACTGTCGGCGACAATGTGTGGATCGGTGAAAACGTGTGGATAGACAACCTTGCACAAGTGACCATCGGCAATAACGTATGCATCAGCCAAGGGGCTTACCTGTGCTGTGGAAACCACAACTACAAGAAACGGGGGTTCGACTTGATGTTAGGAAAAATAACATTAAAAGAAGGATGCTGGATCTGCGCCGGCGCGAAAATCTGCCCGGGAGTTACGGCAAACGAATATTCCATCTTAGGGGTTGGTAGCGTAACAAGCAAAGACTTAGAAGCAAGAGGTATATACCGGGGAAATCCTGCCATGAAAATAGGAGAAAGAATTTTTGAAGGAGAAGCTACAACAGACAACTGAATCTGACTTTTCTTATGAAAATCACAATCATCACCGCGACTTACAACAGCGCGGGGACGGTGCGCGATACGTTTGAGAGCGTGTTGCGACAGACTTTCCGTGACATCGACTATGTGGTAGTAGACGGAGCTTCAACCGATGGGACTGTGGATATCATCCGCGAGTATGAACCTCGGTTCGAGGGACGCATGCATTGGACAAGTGAACCGGACAGAGGTCTCTACGATGCCATGAACAAGGGTTTGCGAAGGGCAAAGGGCGAGGTAGTCGGCATTCTCAACTCCGATGATTTCTATACATCTCCCGATGTATTGGCACGGGTTGCCCACACCATGAGCGATGAGAGCATAGATGCGGTATACGGAGATGTCCACTACGTCCACGGCGATGATCTCGGCAAGTGCGTGCGCTATTACAGCTCCCGGCTCTTTCACCGCAGCTGGATGAGGTTAGGCTTTATGCCGGCACATCCCTCGTTCTATTGCAGGCGGGAAGTTTATGAACGATATGGCGGCTTCGACACTTCCTATAAAGTTGCCGCAGATTTTGAGAACTTGCTGCGCCTTATCTTTATTCACCGTATACGAACACGTTACATCCCTCAAGATTTTGTGACCATGCGCACGGGCGGGGCATCTTCATCGGGATTCCAAAGCCACCGGCAAATCATGCACGATCATCTCAAGGCGCTGAAAGGCAATGACGTATGGTCGTGTCTGCCGCTCTTATGCCTGCGCTATGTCTACAAAGTCTGTGAACGGACTTTTAACCGCAAAGGGCGTACATGAAAAGCTTCAGCCTGACTGAAAAGCAATTTTTAGACCTGCTCCGCAGTGGCTTGCAGGCGGAAGCCCCACAGAAGAGTCTCTATGGCAGTCCGCCTGACTGGCCCGCCATCATACACATGGCACGAAGACAGGCCGTTTCAGCACTCGTTTATGATGGCATGACGCGTTTGCCCCAAGAACTGCGCCCTTCGCGCCGTCTTCTGCTGGAATGGTATGCCGACACGCTTTGCATCGAGCGTGCCAACATGAAGGTGAACCAAGTTCTGTCCGATGTCTACGAACGCTACATCCAAGAGGGTCTGACTCTAATTCTGCTCAAAGGGCAAGGTCTCGCACAGTATTATACGAACCCGCTCCACCGGCAAACAGGTGACATCGACCTCCTCTTTGAGAAGGAATATTTACAAGCCAACCAGATAGCCCATACTTTCGGTACGGACTTCGATTCCCCCACCCTACACCATACGGCCTACAGCTACAAAGGCGTGACAGTGGAGAACCATTGCCGCTACGTCTATTTCTACGCGGCATCCAACAGGAAGGCATGGGCAGAATGGTCTGAGACGCACCCCCTGGACGGCGAAGAGACCCTTTCACTCGGAAAATGCCACATCCCCGTTCCAAATCCCACAGCCAACGCGATTTATGTACTGCTGCATCTACAGCACCATTTCCTCAACACTGGAGTTGGACTGCGACAGGTTTGCGACTGGATAAGGCTGCTGACCGTACGGTCCAACGCCATTGACCGACAGGTCGTCAGTGAAGCGGTATGCAACCTGCCCATCGGCCTCACGTTGCCAGCACTACAGCACATCGCCGTCCGCTGGCTCGGTCTGAATCCCTCAGATGCCATACTGCCCGACCGAACGCCCCCCATCGGGAAACTTGGAGCGCTGATGTTGCGCGACATGATGGACACAGGCAATTTCGGCCAGGACACTGCGATAGGAAAGTCACTTCGGCGGGGAGGCTCATTGGATGCGATAAAGGCTTATGCCCTGGCACAAGTTCGGTATGCCCGTATCCACAAGTTCTGTCCGAGCGAAGTGGAAGCCTACCCCATATATTGGCTGAAAAAACAATGTAAGAAGCTTCTACAACAGCATGGAGCATGCAACTGAACGAAAAGAACGAGTCATGCCTGCTGTTAACCTACCTATGCGGTTTAAGCCATCCCATAGCGAGAAAAATTATACCTTTAAGAACTTTTACAGATGAATTACATCGCACTTTTGCTGAGTTTCAGCCTCAGCGCCCTGGTGACAGCGGTGATGATCCCGCGTATCATCCTCATATCATTCAAGAAGAAGCTCTTCGACACGGTTGATGAGCGCAAAGTGCATACGGGGGTCGTACCGCGTCTGGGCGGTGTGGCCTTTGCGCCGGCACTGATGGTGTCCTACGCGCTGGTCTTTGGCTTCAGCACGCTGCTCGGATACAGCCCGCAAGAGGGAGGAGCCACGCCGCTGCACCTCGCGTTGGGTGTCTGCGCCTTGCTTCTGATCTATTTCGAGGGCATCACGGACGACCTCGTGGGAGTAGGCTATAAGGTGAAGTTCCTCGTGCAGGCACTCTGTGCCCTGCTGATTGTACTCTCCGGCGTATGGCTCAACGACCTGTACGGGCTGTTCGGTATCCACGCGCTCCCCTGGTATGTAGGCAAGCCGCTGACCGTGGTGCTGCTGGTCTACGTGATCAACGCCATCAACCTGATCGACGGCATCGACGGTCTGGCCTCAGGGCTGAGCATGGTGGCGCTGTTCTTTCTCGGATGCCTCTTTGCGAGCCTTGGCAACTGGGTGAGTGCAGGTATCTCTCTGGCCATGCTCGGAGCACTGGTGCCCTTTTTCCGCTTCAACGTGTTTGGCAAGGCCGAGCGTCACAACAAGATATTCATGGGTGACTGCGGCTCACAGCTTGTCGGGCTGGTGCTGGGCATGGAAGCCGTGTGGTTCTGTATGTATTCTGAAGAAGCGGGCGTAGTGACTTCGATGCCCAACGCACTGGTGGTGGCCTTCTCGCTGCTGATGATTCCCTGTCTGGACGTGATCCGAGTGATGTGTGGCCGTCTGCGGCGGGGCAAAAACCCTTTCCTGCCCGACAAGACGCACATACACCATAAGTTCCTTGCCTTGGGCATGAGCCATCGTACGGCTATGCTGACGATCCTGATGATCGACTTTGCCTTTGCTCTTCTGAACCTCCAGCTGGTCAGCCTCCTGAACATCAACCTGCTCCTGCTGCTCGATGTGGCACTCTGGTGCGCCATGAATCTTTGGGTTTCCCAGACGATCAAGAAGAAACAGGGCGCTGCATCCGGAACGGAGGGAAACAGCGCTCCTTAGCCCTCCTCCCTCAATACAGGCACACCATGCAGAATCCCCGGTCGGATGCCATTACGGCATCTGACCGGGGATTCTGCCTCTATGAAGATTCATGCCCAGACTGCATCAGAGACGAAAAAGAAGCCCTCACGGAAAATATGAGGACATCCCCATAAGGAAACGCAGATGTTATCTACGGCGTACCTTCCATCCTGACCACAGACACCAGATAACGGCCAGTCCGGCCAGAAAGATGAATACATAAGTGGCAACCGCCCCTATGTACAGACGGCCGCTATGCAGTTCAAGCGCCACGTTCCACAGCGACATAGGCAGATAGCGCAAGAAGTCGGGCTGCGGCAAGGCAGCTGTACCCTCATAGTATTCCACTACGAACGGTCCCGAAGCCAAGTCATCGCTATATCCCGAGACAGCAAACTGCCCCAGAGGCGGGCCGGCCTTTTCGGGAGCAGGCTCATGGGTGAAGTAATCGAAGGAACGTCCCGCCATCCGGTCCCAAACATACATGCCGCTAAACGACCCGCAGAGCCAGCGCCCCGCACGGTCGGGCTGCAGCACATTCAATCCCATCACGCTGACGGGTGGCGTATGGGGCAATTTTTGAGGAACGGCATTCCGCAAACCCGCCATCGAATAGAAGCCCTCAGAAGTAGACAGCAGCCAGTCACCCGCCTTGTGGTCGTACCGGAGCATCCGCAAACGGTCGTTCCAGGCGTTCGGACTGTCAAGCGAGCTGCCTGGAACGGGCTTCGTATGGGTAAGCGCCAAAGGGATCAACAGAGGCGGACGCAGCATCCACCCCGTCAAGGCGAGCAGCAGTGTGAACACGATCGTTACACGCCCAACCTTGTCATGCCACCGCAATGAACTGCGGAGCAGCTGCGGCGTGTGTCCGGCATGCTTCCCATTCGACCGCCTCCTGCGTATATAAACGGGCAGCAGCCAGTAAAGCAGTCCCGTCACACAGAGCACCGCCAAGACCAGACCCACCACATCTACAGCAACACGCCCCACCGTGCCAAACAAGTCACCACTATGCAAGAGCCACACCGTACGGAAAAGCGACACCCTTCCGTCATAGTCAGCCGCAGCCGGAAGAGTCACCGGCGTAAATGCCTGCCCCGACGCATCCGACACATAGAGATGCGAACGCCCGACAGCCACCAACGTATCGCCACGGGCCGACAGATCCGTCAACCTTTCCCCCTCTGGCAAGGACAAGGGAACTTCCCGCCAGCGCGACCGTCCCTCATCGTAAACATACAGGGCAAAGGGAGTCACGGCATACAGCCTCTCGCCACGGGCTGCAACAACCTGCCTTATCTGCCGGTAGTCGGCTGCCTGCGGCAAGCCCCGGTTGAAGTCCGCCCAGTTGCCCGCTACCGAATCCGTCAGCCACAGACCATTGGCTCCATAGACAACGACCCGCCCGTCATGACGCAGCGTGCCCCGCAACAGTCCGCCGTTCCAATCCCGGTAGGCATATCGTTCCGGCAGCCAGCGGCGGCTCACCTCCCACCCCGCCACGGCGGAACGGTGGTTGAGCACAATGCCGGACACGACAAACAGGAGGATGAAAAAGGCACAGGCCTGCCCGAACCACCGATGCTGTTTCATCCAAGTCGACTTCTTCATATCTCCCGTGACTTTCGGTTGCGCCCCTTCAAGGCCAAGTAAATCCCCAGTCCGACAAATGCAGCCAGCAGAACCGCCATCTCACCTTTATGCTTCATCGGGGAGATCCATATCTCGTTGAAAAAATTCATACGTCCGAGAATCTCCACCGGTGTCCAGAACACGATAACCGTTGCAATGGCCATGCGTATGTTGGCGCCCCATGAGGCGATGCGCAGCTGTTTGCCGAAAATAAAGAACGAGCCGATGAAGCAGCCCACTCCCACCGCAAAAGTCAGGGGATTCCGGTCGCCAAGAAAATGGTCATCATAGCAGAACATCAGCAGCAGGTAACTGGCCCATAAGATCATCATCAGCTCCATGAAAGTCACGATGCTGACGTGGCGGGTCATGGGCCGTGCCGCGATCTCACGCCTGCGCCCGCGCAGCAGCACACGCTGCCACCAGTTGATGAAGTTGCAGCCATTGCGTGTGCTGAACAGGTACATCAGCATGACCATCATCCAAAATCCGAACGAGGCGGGCATGATGAGATATTCCGGACGGGTGATGACCTCTCCCGTCACCGGATTTGTCTGCGCTTGCGTATGGAAACGGTTGGCATAGTACATGAAAAGGAACTCCACCCAGCCGGTCCAGAAGAGCAGGCCGCCGAGCAACCCCCAAAGGGTCTGGCGCGTATCGCCCTTGGCAAACACACCGGCAACTACCATCAGCATGCCCACAAAGCCCATGGCAAAGGCGGCGTAATGAAGTGCCGCCGCACTCATTGCGTGTTCCATGACGATCATCAGCGCATGGCCGAGCGGCATCATGAAGAGCACGAAAAAGAATGAGGCCGTCGCCCTCCACCAATACCATTTTTTTCCGTTGGTCTGTTCCATCTTATCCATCTGTTTGTAGTCCCGGAACCGCCTCACCTACCGAATCGGCAAAGGAGACGCGGTCCACAGGGGCTATTGATTCGCATTCTGCAAAGTGTCCTGCCCCTCCTGCTGGTGCGACCTCCCCGCCTCCCAGGCATGCCTGCCGTAATGAAGTCCCTTCATGCGGTAATAAGAAATCTCGGCCTGCATGCGCCGAAGAAAATCGGGATAGCTGCGCAAGGTCTGCGGTGTCCAGCCTGCCTCTGCCACTGCGGCCAGCCGGGGGAGCATCAGGTATTCAAGGGTTCGAGCGTCTTCCACCCACTCCGTCCAAAAGTTCGCCTGTACGCCCATGTACCGGGACCGTAATGGTTCGGGAACGGTCTTCATCGGTTCATAGGCGTACACAGCCTCCAGTGTCTCAGTGCCACGCCCCTGCGAGCGAGGCTCTGTGGGCAGCGGTGACTGCCGGCGGTTGATATAGTAAGGGATCTGCGGTGAGAGTATGACGGGCAGCCCCCGTGAGGAAGCGTCACGCGCTGCCTTATCTGCACCCACCCAAGCCATGATGGCGATATCCTTGCCCAAGGGATCCGTATGGCCGTGCAACACCTCGTTCCAGAAAATGACGCGCCGCCGCTCTGCCTGAGGCTTTTGGGCGATATGCTCCAAGATCTGGCGGTAAAAGTCGATCTGTAGGTCACGGTAATTGTCTGAACCTATTTCCTTCAGGCGCTGGCGGCAGGCCGCGTTGCGCTCCCATTTGTCCGTCGGACACTCATCGCCCCCAAGGTGCAGATAGCCGAAGGGGAATATCCCGGCCAGTTCATCCACCACGTCCTTGGCGAACTGTACGGCCCGTGGGTTGGCCACATTGATCACATCGTCCGAAATGCCCTGCCACTGCCACACGCCATGTACACTGTCGGGGTCGCAAGCGAGAATTTCCGGATAGGCTGCCACCGCCGCCTGCGAGTGTCCGGGAATGTCAATCTCCGGTACAATCTCGATGAAGCGTTCCCGGGCATACTGCACGATCTCGCGGGCATCGTCCTGCGTGTAACAGCCCCCATAGCGCTCTCCATCGGGCTTCACCTCACCCCAACCGAGCACGCGGCTTCCGCGCCACGCGCCAACTTCTGTGAGAAGCGGATACTTCTTAATTTCCAAACGCCATCCCTGATCCTCCGTCAAGTGCCAATGGAAACGGTTCATCTTATAGGCGGCCATCACGTCTATCACACGCTTCACCGCCTCCTTGCCAAAGAAATGGCGCCCTTCATCGAGCATGAAACCGCGCCAGCCGAAACGGGGCGCGTCAGTGACGCACACCACCGGCACCGTCCATTCCCTCACGGTTTCATCGCGCACGCCAGCCTGCAGCGCCCGGCTCGGCAGAAGCTGCTGCAAGGTCTGCAAGGCGTAGAAGAAGCCAGCCGGACGGGATGCCTGTACTTCTATGCCCTTCCGGGTAACGTTCAGGCGGTATCCCTCCGGGGGAAAGTTCTGATTGAGCTTGAGATACAGTTCCGCCCTTGAAGGACGAGTCTGCCTGAGCGTGATTCCGGCAGCGTCAGCCAGCCTTTTCCCGAAACGGTCGAGAAGCAACTGTATGCTGTCGCCCGGATAGGCATCGGCCGCAGCACTGAGCCGCCGCCCCATACAGTAAGTTCCCTCCCCCCTCACTACCTCAGCGGGCTGGGGAACCAGTGACAGCGTACTTTGAGCCGAAAGCCCGCCAGAACCGGCAAGCAGACAAACGGCCAGAAAGATGGTGCGTATTTTCATCATCAAAGAAAAAAAAGTTGGTGTTGTCGCGAAGATAACATCTTACAGGCAGAGCGCCAAGCGAAGCCTCTCACAACTTCGCTTGACGCTCTTTCCGCCATCATTCCGATACGACTCCGACAAGCGGGTCATACAGTATCGGGTGTCAATGGTCTATGTCTGTCAGGCGGCCCTTGCTGTCAAATTCCAGCTCCAAGCCATTGGACAGCCGCACGCCATATCCACGCTTGTCACGCGAAAGCTCCGTCACCTGCGCACCACTGTAGTTGGCGCTGATGTATCTGGATATGGTGGCGGGAACCAAGGCCGACGGCACACGGGTGCGCTTGCAGTCCAAATCGATCCACTGGCCTTTCTTGTCAAACTCTATCTGGTCGCCATTGCTAAACGTCACCTCGTAGGCCCAGCCCATTCCGTCGCGCTCTTTCGTGGCCAGTGCCACCTTGGCCGTCTTGAAGTGAGCCGTAAGCAATTGGCGGGCAGCTGCGGGCAACTGCTTCACCTCAATGGGAGTGCTGCGATCTGCACAAGCCACACAGGCAAAAGCAAAAGCGGCCACAAGGGCAAGCAGCAGGGGACGAACGAATGTTTTCATAGTCATATAATTTTCTTTTGGGATTAGTAATAAGTAGTCTCTCACTTGCGAAGATAGCAAATCTGGCCAACATATCCGCCATACAGAACACTTTTCCGCGCTATTTAACATGACGGAGCCATAAACTCACTACACAGCCTGCTTGCGGTAGGCCCCGGGCGACATGCCCACCAATCTTTTGAAGAGGCGGTTCAGGTGGTGCGGATATTTGAAACCCAGTTGCCAGGCGATCTCACTGACGGTCATACCGCTCTCTGCAAGCAAATCCTTAGCCCGGTTCATCACCGCCAGCTGAATGCATTCCTGTGCCGTCTTGCCCGTCTCACGCTTCACGAGATCACCAAAATAATTAGGACTCAGACACAGCTTTCCCGCACAGTATTTGACTGTGGGCAAACCTTCCTTGACTGACAGTCCCGCCTCGAAATACTGATCCAGCAGCTCTTCAAAACGGTCTATCAAGTTGCGGTTGGTGATCTCACGCGTCACAAACTGCCGGTCATAGAAACGCACACAATGATTGAGCAGCGTCTCTATGTTGGAGGCCACAATCTGCTTGGTGTGCCTGTCGATACCATGCTCCATCTCCTCCTTGATCTCCAACAGGCAATTCTTCACGATCTGGCGCTCCCGGTCGCTCATGTGCAGTGCCTCATGGCTCTCATACTTGAAGAAGGTATAGTCCTTCATCCGACGCGCCAAGGGCGTTCCGTAGACAAAATCCGGGTGGAACACCAGCGCATACCCCTGCGCGTTGGGGAGGGTGCGCCCGTCCGCCACACCGATTACCTGCCCCGGTGCACTGAAGAGCATCGTACCGTCCTGATAATCATACTTGGTGCGTCCGTAATGCATCTCTCCGCAATACCGCTCCTTCAAGAAAACGCAGTAGAAGCCCATGCGCCGGAGCATGTGCGGACGGCTGATAAAGTCGGCAAAGTCCACCACGCTCACCAAAGGGTGCAGAGTTTCCACGCCGTAGTATTCACAGTAGCTCGCCACCGTGGGCAGCTCCATCACGATATCTGTCATATCTGTACATTCATTGTGTATGCCGCGAAGTTACAACACACGGAGCAGCCGCAACGCCTCCGGGCGGCATGTTCTGTGATGAGGGTTGTGCATTCCGTAAAACGGGTTATCCGCCCGCCACGGCATGCCTCCCGTCCCCGCACACAGCCAGCAAGCGGCCTATCTGTACAGCCACTTGCCTCAAGTGGGCGGCAGCGTAGTCCCGTTCCATGGCCACGGACAGGGACACTGGGGCTGAAGTGAGCGAAAAGAGCGCCGTGACACCAGCACCGTTCAGCTCACGGGCATCATCATAGCCTCCACACAACAGCACGACCGGCTTGTCCTGTACCTGCGCATGCCTGACAACACCGGAAACGACTTTCCCCATCACGGACTGCCGGTCAGCATGCCCCTCACCGGTAACCACGAGGCCGGCCTCCCGGATACGATCGTCAAAATGTGAGGCGCCGAGCATAAAGTCTATGCCCGGCAGCAGTTCCGCATGCAGCAGGGCGGCCAGCGTACCCCCTACGCCTCCGGCGGCTCCGGCGCCAGGCATCGGACGCACATCGATGCCTGTAGCCTGCAGCAGCACGCGGGCAAATGACTGCAGCCCCTCATCCAGTTCGCGTACCATGGACGCGTCAGCCCCCTTTTGCGGGGCAAAGACGCAGGCTGCGCCATCCGCTCCGCAAAAGGGGTTTCGCACATCGCAAATGATCTGAAACCGTACACCCCGCAACTCGGGAAACACATCGGACGCATCAATCGAGGCGATCTGCGGGAGCGAGCGTCCGACACCGGGCAGTGCATGGCCTTCGCTGTCCAAAAACCTGTAACCCAAAGCTTCCAGCAGTCCGGTTCCAGCATCGTTGGTGGCGCTTCCGCCGATGCCCAGAACGATGCGACGGCATCCCGCACGGAGAGCCTCCCCTATCAGCTCGCCCACCCCGTAAGTGGTGGTCAGCAGCGGGTTTCTCCTTTCTGAAGGAACGAGCGTCAATCCCGCAGCCGAAGCCAGCTCGACAAAGGCCGTGCCCCCATCCGCTTCCGCCACGCCATAACCGGCCGACACCCGTCCGCCGCAGGGGTCGCTGACCTCGACCGGGCAGTAGCGGCCTTCCGACAGGCGCAGCCAGACGGACAAGACACCCTCACCGCCGTCTGCTACAGGCAGGTACTCCGCAGCACACTGTGGCAAAGCTTCCCGCAGACCGTCACAGACGGCCTGCCCGGCCTCCTCCGAGGTCAGGCTTCCCTTGAAGGAGTCCATCACTACAACTATCTTTCTCATTGGATTCCGTCATTTTTCCCGTCACGCGTGCAGGACAACAGGAGCATCCTCCACCTTTTGGTGCCAGACACTGCATGTTCTGCAAGCTGCCCTGCTCCAGAACCGTCACTTCTCCCCCATAACAGCCTGCGGTGTCCAGCATTTGAAGAAACGGAGCACGCGTTTGGAGTTGTAGCTCTTGCCCTCCTCCAAGAAACTGCTGTCCTGCGTATGGATCACCTTGCCTGCGCCATTGAGCACGACCAGTACGGGAAAACCGAAACGCTTGGGATTATCCAGACGTGCCATGACTTTTTCCGCCGTACCCTTGCCGGGATAGTTGACGTGTATGTAGACATAATTGTCGGCGATGACTTTGGCTACGGCCGTGTCTTTCCGGATAAAATCGGCGAAGCGGAGACACCACGCACACCAGTTGCCGCCCACCTGACAGACGACATTCCTGCCCGTCCGATGGGCCTCGGCCACCGCCCGGTTGATCTGCGCGATGGGATCAACCTGCTCGTCATAAATCTTGGGGAGCTGCGCATGGGCCGCTCCTGCGAAGACCAGCGTCAGGCAAATGGATAAAAGCAGTCTCTTCATTGTCATATCAACATTTATTATATTTAGGAATTATCTGTACACTCCCAATCTCCGCACGAAGACAGGTGCGGCAGCAGGCATGCTTTCGCAACCTCATTGTTCCGCACGGACAGGAGCGGCTTACTGCATTTGCCGCACACGCACCTCGATGTCACGCCTCTTTCTAAAGGCATCCGTGACGGGGGTCAGGTCCGTATCGCCATAATGATAGGGATAGACGATGGCCGGACGGAACATCCCGATAGCATGGATGCATTGACGGGGAGTCATCGTATAGGGCTGGTTGACGGACAAGAAAGCCACATCCACATCCTTGAGATCTGCCAATTCGGGAATATCCTCCGTGTCACCGCTCACATAGATGCGCAAGTCATCGATGTCGATAAGGAAACCCACATCACGGCCTTTCGGGTGGTATTTCTCCCGTCCGGGTGTCGTGTTGTAGGCCGGTGTCGCCGTCAGGACGATACCCCCTTCAGCGATATGCCGTGTTTCCCCAACTTGCATGGGCTGTGACATCCTCGAAAGCTGCGCCACACGTCCGTTGCTGATGAACAGCATCGCGTCCTTACAGACCTCGCGGATGGCGGCAGGGTCGTAATGGTCGGAGTGCTCGTGGGTGACAAGCAGCAAATCGGCCTTTGGCAAACGGGTATAGTCGGTGCCGAACATCTTCACGGGGTCGATGTGTATAACATAACCGTCCACATCGATCATCAGCGTACCGTGCTTGATGAACGTGACGGCCACGCGACGCCCCTTGCCTGTCGTGAAAGTATCAGTGTCGTAAAGCGTGACAGGCAACCCCGCCTCCGTCCAGGCAAGATAGCCTCCCTCCATGTCCACCACCTTGAAGCCCTGACGGGCCAGATAGCCGGCGGCGGCGGCGCTGCGCTTGCCGCTGCGGCAGTACACATAGAGGGTACGGCCTTGGGGCAGCGACTTCGCCCCCTCCTCAAAAGCCGACCGGTCGAGCCAGTTGAGCAACATGGCTCCTTTCAGATGTCCTTGCGCATACTCTTCGGGAGTGCGCACGTCAAGCAGCAGGGCCGTACTGTCCCCCGTCTGCCGCTGTTCAAAAATTTGTGGTGTTACAGTTTCCACGTTTGGATGGTTTTTGGCCTTGCAGCCACTGTTCGTGGCAAGCCCCAAAAGAGCCAAGGCCATCATCAGATATTTCTTCATGATTTTCCAGTGTGTCATACATGCCGTCAGGCTATGCCCAATAGCTCTATCTCGAATATCAGTGTAGAGCCTGCGGGAATGCCCGGCTGTGAGAAATTGCCGTAGCCCATCTCCGCCGGTATGTAGACCTCCCACTTATCGCCCACGTGCATCTGCTGCATAGCGATGATCCAGCCTTCTATGAGGTCGCACAGGCGGATGGCCAGCGGAGCGCCGCCACGACTGCTGTCGAACTGCCGGCCATCGATAGTGCGCCCTGTGTAATGGGCCGTCACGATGCTGCGCAGCTGGGGATGTCCGCCACTGGTGCTTCCGGCAGACAGCTCCTTATAATAAATGCCCTTGGAGAGCGGCCGAACCCCCTCTTCCTTCGCCTTGTCGGCCAGCCATTGCCGGTTGGCCGCAGCATATTCTCTCTTGTTTGCCATAGTCGTTTATTTCCAGATGGTTGGGTGCAACACCTGAAGTATGCCACCAAGCCCGCAGCACAGGCCCTGCCAATCAAAAGGGATCGCGCACACGGACAAGTACAAAAATAGTCATTTCGGAGAAGTCTGCAAGGAAGCGACCTGCGGAAAACGGATTTTCATCTGCCCCCACACTCCGTCACATACAGAAAAAACTCCCCTTCGAACCATACCGAATCACCTCCGCATGTCGGAGACTTAAAATACTGACTTGAATTATATAAATACAGTCCTGATTTATATAAATCAAGACTTGAACTATAAAAACAAAGACTGTATTTATATAATTCAAGTCTTGAAATTGAGTCAGGGATGGGGGAAGAGGAGGCCGGGCCTATGGCTGGGGAGACCAGACCGCGCCACACCGGATCTCTACTCCATGAAATGAGGGCGGCACGACTTCAAGCATGCACAGCACGCCACGCCTTCTGTAGAGCAGTATCGCCCAGAAGCGGCCTACGGCCACACAGAGACCGGCAACACCACGAAAGGAGCGGACGGAATCTTCACTTACAGGCAGCGGCCGTGAAAATCTCTCCTGCTATCGTTTCGCAGAAAATGCGTAACTTTGCGGCCGATAAGCCCATGCTTTCCCCACGTCCCGGTACGGAGCGGGGGACAACTGCCGGGCTTCGAGTGCTTGACAAACCTCGTAAAAAACAAGATGACATCCACCTCTTATACCCCGATCCGTCGCCGTGCGATGGTCAGCATTCCGTTCATGCTTCTCGGCGTGCTGTTCTGCGTTTGCCTCATTGCGGCAAACCTCTTGGAAACGAAGCAAATACAGATAGGATCGCTGGATCTGACAGCGGGCCTCATCGTCTTTCCCGTCTCTTATATCATCAACGACTGTCTGGTCGAGGTGTGGGGCTACCGCCGCACGCGCCTGGTCATCTGGCTCGGATTTCTGATGAACTTTCTGTTTGTTACTTTCGGCCTGATAGCCGACTGGCTGCCCGGTGCGCCGTACTGGCATGGCGAGGCGGGATTCCACGCCCTGTTCGGCCTGGCCCCGCGCATAGCCGGAGCCTCGTTCCTCGCCTTTCTGGTCGGTTCGTTCCTCAACGCCTATGTGATGAGCCGCATGAAGCTCAGAAGCGGCAGCGACCGGAGATTTTCATTTCGCGCCATCGCCTCGACCGTTGTCGGAGAGACTGCGGACTCGATCGTGTTCTTCCCGCTGGCATTGGGCGGTGTAGTGCCTTGGCATGTAATGCCCCTGCTCATGCTCAACCAAGTGGTGCTCAAGACCCTTTACGAAGTGGTGGCACTGCCGGTGACCGTCCGCGTCGTGAGATTTCTCAAGCGCTACGAGGGTGAGGACGTGATGGACAGGCATATCTCATACAGTCCGTGGAAAATCACAGACCTGTAAGATGAGAGCGGGGACAGTCCAACCTGTACCAGACGTTTTCCATGACCGAACTTTCATAGCTCCCATGTCCTGACTGGGAAAGATGGGATATTATCTGACAGACACAGACCACACTATGCAGCACAAACTTGACAACACCCGCGCCTTGGTCATATTCAGCGGCGGACAGGACTCCACGACCTGCCTGTTCTGGGCCCAAAGACACTTCAAGGAAGTGTGGGCGCTGAGCTTCACCTATGGGCAGAAACATGCCCACGAGGTGGATCTCGCCGAAAAAATCGCCAATGAGGCCGGCGTGCATTTCGACAAGATGGACGTGAGCTTCATCTCCCGACTGGCACACAACTCGCTAACCGACTCCAGCATCGTCATGGATCAGGAGAAACCCGCCGACGGCCCGCCGAACACGTTCGTGCCGGGGCGCAACCTTTTCTTCATCAGCATCGCGGCGGTCTACGCCCGCGAGCGCGGCATACGGCACTTGGTGACCGGCGTTTCGCAGACGGATTTCTCGGGATACCCCGACTGCCGCGACAGCTTCATCCGCTCGCTCAACGTGACCCTCAACCTGGGTATGGAAGAGCAGTTCGTCATACACACGCCCCTGATGTGGATCGACAAATGCGAAACTTGGGCACTGGCGGACAAGCTGGGCGTGCTCGAACTGGTGCGCCACCAGACACTGACCTGCTACAACGGTGTGCCGGGAGACGGATGCGGACACTGCCCCGCCTGCAAACTGCGAAGGGAAGGACTGGAAGAATATCTGAGAATCAGAGAGAAAAGTGCCGGCGGAAACCGTAAAGACGAGACCGGCAACACACTCATTTGCTGAAAATACGACACGAAACACCTATGCGCAACGACCTGCACCTCCATGCCCTGGGCAAGAAAACGGAATACCGTGATGACTACGCCCCCGAAGTATTGGAAACCTTTGAGAACAAGCACCCCGACAACGATTATTGGGTACGTTTCAACTGTCCGGAGTTTACGAGTCTGTGCCCCATCACCGGACAGCCCGACTTTGCCGAAATACGCATCAGCTACCTGCCCGGCCGTCGGATGGTGGAGAGCAAGAGCCTGAAGCTCTACCTCTTCAGTTTCCGCAACCATGGCGACTTCCACGAGGACTGCGTGAATATCATCATGAAAGACCTCATCCGCCTCATGGAACCGAAATACATAGAGGTAACCGGCATCTTCACTCCACGTGGAGGCATCAGCATCTGGCCCTACGCCAACTATGGCAAGCCAGGAACTCCTTATGAGAAACTGGCACAGTACCGCCTGCAACAGCATGGGCTGTAGCTTCAGGTGATGTGCCGGGTACGCCGGCCATCCTGACATCATGCATGAAGGCCGCCCCATCTGCGGGGCGGCCTTCATGCATGATGTTAATGTAACCCTATAGTCCTTTTATCCCATTCAAAGGCTTTTACGGACCCTCACTTCACCTGCACATTCAGGTCTGTCACACGGCTGTTGAAATGCCCCGCCTGACGGAGAGGAAACACGAGCGTGCGCTGATAGTGCATCCGGGCGGAAGGACGGTATACCACGGGATGCCAAGGAGAAGCGTCCGGCTGCTGCACCTGTACCAAATCCTGATCACGAAAAACGTAGAGCGTCTGCGGGTCGAGTTCCTGCTGCAACTTGCCGTTGACAAGCAGACGCGTGGTCTTGTTGGTGCCCTCTACGGTCAGTGTCACCCGCTCACCGGGACGCACCCGATAGTCGAAGGCATAGAGATAGCCGTCGCGGGCAAACCCTAAACGTCCGGACTCCGGATCAGAGAGGTAAAACACGGCGTTTGCGGAACGGAACAGTTCCGTACCCTTAGCTTCCTCGCAACCGTCAAGCGTGAACGTGACGGCATAGTCGTAACCGATCTCCTCCACATCGAGTCGGCTGCCCGGCTGAACGTCTGCCATCTCTACCACGGTCTGTCCCCGACGCCCCAAACGCCCCAACTCATTGACGCCGGGACCTTCACCCAAACCAGTCCTCAGCCGGTCAAAGTCGGCATAGGGAAGTGCGGTGCGGCTGCCCGTCCAACACTTGACGGCCAGAGTCTGCATGGCGGGGAAGATCCGATGATGCACGTCCTTGACTGAGACACCGTTGCCCACATGGTCGTTCCACACCGCGAACATGCCGCCCTCAATGGACGGGTCTCCCTCCTCGAACTGACAGTTCCCGATTTGCGCAGGTGTCCAATGACCGTACAGCCACTCGCAGTCCAAATAGTCTTGATAGTAGCCTGCTGCCGGTACTATGTATACCCGGCTGTCGGGCACACTGACCAGCTGATACCCGAGATGCTTCATGTCCTGCGGATCGGCATAACCGTTGTACCAGCAATTCATGAGCACACCATCGGCCTTGACGGGGGTCTGCCCCTGGGCGTGTGTCAAGGCGCCCCACACAACGGCCTGCTTGCCGTAACCTTCAACGAACCGTATATAATGATCGGTAAAAGCCCGGAACTTCTCCACCACCTCTTGCCGGGCATTGGAATACTCATCCGTGCCAATGTGGACACGCCGGCCACGGAACACGGGTCGGTCGCCCTCCAAGTATTCACGGAAAAGTCCGTCGACAAATTCATAAGTTTCGGGATTAAACAGGTCGAGGTGGTCCATACCGTATTCCTGACTGCCAATCTCGGGTTTGTAGTGCGTGAAAGCCAGAGAATGCGCGGGCACATCTATCTCTGATATAACCTCCACGCCATTGGCCTCGGCCAACAATTGGAAATCCACATACTCGGCCTTGGTATACGAGCCGTCCGTGGCAGTCAGCCCGGGATAGGTGTCGCATTCCAAACGGAAAGCGGCCTGTGTGCGACTCCAGTCATCGCCGAAAAATTGCTTGAAACCATTGTCGTTCAGGTGAACCTGCAAGGTATTCATCTTGTAATACCCCATCATCTTGACCAGATCGCGCAGATAGCTCATCGGAAAGAACTTGCGCCCGCAGTCTATCATGAAACCACGAAGAGGGTAAGCCGGCACATCGGTCGTCGTGCCACAAGGCAGTGAACGGTCGGCTGATTGCTCCGACAGCTGCAAGAGGGTGCGTGTGGCCCAAAAGATCCCGCGTGGCGTGGCCGCCGACACTTCTGCGGCTGTGCCCAAAGACAGACGGTAACCCTCCTCACCCAAATTCTGGTCATCCCGTAATGCGAGGACCACATCTCCCGGTCTGGACTTGCCGCCTACTACGCTCAAGCTGCGGCCAAACATCTGCTTGTAATCTGAGACGAAGGAACGGGCAACCTGACGCAACGCGGCACTCTTTACCACGATCCGCCCCGAAAGGGACAGCCGCCCTTCGCCCCCACTCCACTGGGTCAGTTCGGGCACAACGAATGGTTTGGGGTTTACTTCCGCACATAAGGGAAGGGAGATGAGCCACAGACAGGCCAGCAGTCCCAATACAGGCCATGCCGCCCAAATAACGCGTGTTTTGTTTTTCATGAAAGCAGGTAAAATGTATTTCTAAAAATCCTCGTCAGAGACAGCACAAACAGAAATCTGCCAAGCTCACCCGGATGGCCGAGGCGAAGCCTGTCTTATGCAAAGACAGCGCAAGCAGAGCGCCATAAAGCTTGCTTGAATGGCCGAAGCGAAGCCTGTCTTATGCAAAGGCAGTGCGAGCAGAGCGCCATAAAGCTTGCTTGAATGGCCGAGGCGAAGCCTGTCTTATGCAAAGATAAGCCTCCCGTCAACAGCGCAAGCCGTAATTCCCCCTATTTTTGCTCCCATTCCGCCCAAACATGGTCAAAAGACGGTAATGTCGTAACTTCGCACTTGATTACAATACCTACATCCATGCACGATATGACATCTGCCGACACCTCTACCATATGCGCCATAGCCACTCCGCCGGGAGGTGCCCTGGGCATCATCCGCCTGTCCGGGCCACAGGCTATCGAACATACCGCCGCTCTGTTTGCCCCAGCCGGCAAACGCCTCTGGCCAACCCGTCAGGGAGGAACGGTTACCTTCGGAGAAATAACCGACCCGAGTACAGGAGAGACGGTGGACGAGGTGCTCGTAAGCCTGTTCAGAAGTCCGCATTCCTATACGGGTGAAGACTGCACTGAAATATCCTGCCACGGCTCTTCATACATCATGAACAGAATCCTGCAACTGCTGATTACCCAGGGATGCCGCATGGCCAAGGCTGGAGAATATACGGAAAGGGCTTTCCTGAACGGGAAGATGGACCTGAGCCAGGCCGAAGCGGTGGCGGACCTCATCGCCTCGTCTACGGCAGCCAACCACCAGATGGCAATGAGGCAGATGAGAGGGGCGTTCAGCGGGGAATTGCACGCACTGCGCGACCAACTTCTGCACATCACAGCGCTGCTGGAACTGGAACTGGACTTTTCAGACCATGAAGACTTGGAGTTCGCGTCAAGGGACGAGCTGGCCGCACTGGCACACCAAATACACGACCGGATCAGCCGTCTCTGTCAGTCGTTCCGTCTGGGAAACGCACTGAAACGCGGCGTGCCCGTAGCCATCGTGGGGGAGACAAACGCAGGCAAGTCCACACTGCTCAACGCCCTCATCGGCGAAGAGCGGGCCTTGGTCAGCGATGTACACGGAACAACCCGCGATACGGTAGAGGAAACGGTCGTCATAGACGGATCGCTGGTGCGGTTTATAGACACAGCCGGCATACGGCAGACAAAGGACACCGTAGAGCGTATGGGCATCCGGCGTACCTTTGACAAGATCGAAGAGGCCGACATCGTACTGTGGGTCATCGATGCCACCGAACCCCGAGAACAATACCGCCGTTTGTGCCACCAAGTGGAACACAGCGACAAACTGACTTTGCTCATCGTGAACAAGTCCGATCTGCTTGATGAGAGATCCACACGGGAGCTGCAGAACTTTCTCGAACAGGCGGAGGCGAGTGCGCATGCCGTACAGCGGGAACAAGCGAATATGGCAGCAAACCCAGAATATGAAGCCAACACGCCTCCCTTGACAGAAAACGAAACAAGCCAAGGAGAAGACACCAATCTTTCTACAACAGAGGGGAACGTCCTTGCATGGAACGCAGCTGCCCCAGCCAGGTACGGAAGACCTCTGAATCAGCCAGCACATCCCGAAGCGGGATATGAAGGCTTACCGACAGAAAGCCAGAATGCTCCAACAGGAAATGGAGAATATCCTCAACCGGCGTACAGCCGTCCCCTCCAGCCCCCCATCCATCCCCTGTTCCTCTCCGCCCGCTCCCCCCAAGATATAGAGCGCCTACGCCACGCTCTGTCAAATATCCTATCACAAATGCAACAAGGCTTCTCCGTTGAAAACGAAGTCATCGTAAGCAACGCCCGCCACTACGAAGCCCTCAGCCAGGCTCTCGCCGCCATCGACCGCGTGGCGGGCGGCCTGAGCAATCACCTCTCCGGCGATTTCGTGGCCCAAGATCTCCGCGAATGCATCCACCACCTCAGCGACATCGCGGGAGATGTCACTACAAACGCCGTCCTACACACCATCTTTGAGCGGTTCTGCATCGGCAAATAGGTGGTGATTACCAACGGTTAGCATATAACATTAACGATTATTAAGGCGTTCATTTTGAGCACCTTTCTTTTTAGCCTTATAAGCGATGGTCATCGTTTATAGGGCTTTTTCAGCTCATTTTTGTACCGCATTTGTTGCTCGCTTGTTAAAGACTGAAAATCCTGTGGAAAGGTAGTAGAGAAACTATACGCCATTTTACACGGTTTTACGAGAATTTACAGTAATAACGGAGAAATAAAGATGAATTAAAATGAGCAGTAACCTGAAAATTAAGCGAATTTGCGCTTGGTGCGGTAAAGAGTTTATCGCCCAGAAAACAACTACTGCGTGTTGTTCCAAGCAATGCGCCAACGCACTCTATAAAAAGAGAAAGCGTGACGAAGCAATCAAAGCAAACAATCAAGTCGTAGAGAAAAGGATTAAAGAAAAGCCTATTGAAAGAATCAAAGACAAACCATTTCTTACAATCACCGAAACGGCTATCTATCTCGGAGTAACCAGACCAACCGTTTACGGTTACATTAAACGGGGAGAATTAAAAGTCACTCGATTGGGCTTCAAATACCTTTTGAAGAAAGAGGATATTGATGAGTTATTCAATAATCCGACAGAGTTCCATACTCCAACAAAAGAAAAAGTCCCCATTACCGACTTCTACACCACAGCCGAAGTCAAAGAGAAATACCATGTAAACGAATCATGGATATTTGTGGTAGCCAAGAAGAACAACATCCCTCGGACTTTCAATCGTGGTAAAACCTACTGGAGTAAGAAACACATGGATGCTTACTTTGCCAAGAAAGCCCCGAATCCTGACATTACCGAATGGTATAGTACCCAAGAAATGCAGGAGAAATTCGGCATGACCTTATCCGCTATCTACTGTTTCGTTTCCAAGAATGCTATTCCCAAGAAGAAAGAGGGCATCATGGTGTACTATTCCAAGAAGCATGTGGATATAGCAAAGGGCATTGCGGCACCCGAAGAACCGCAATATTATACGGTAGCCGAAGCGATGGAGAAGTTCAACCTTACCCGTGACCAACTCTATCACTATGTGAAATACCATAATATCCCCAAGGTCAAGAAAGGCAAATACACGCTTATCTCCAAACCTGAATTGGATAAACTACTTGCTTCCCCGAAGATTGAATAAGTTATTTTTCGGTGAATGTTGCCACCATTGAATCACCGTATTCCTTTGCACCAAACAAATGTAAAACTCTAAATATTAAGCAGTATGTCACACACGTGTACAAAAGTAACAGTTCGTCAAAGA
>Cebus_capucinus_imitator_PRJNA485217_SSR118__coassemble_215_pt1 | contig 27378 bp, 21 predicted proteins | sample Cebus_capucinus_imitator_PRJNA485217_SSR118__metabat2_low_PE_012 | metagenome-assembled genome bin Cebus_capucinus_imitator_PRJNA485217_SSR118
GTAGCCAGCAGATAACCATTGGTGTTGGTAAAGTTGATGTCACCGCCATAGAGAAATCCCGTGCTGTAGCCGGAACGATGCAGCGTCCGGGCGATGGAGGGAAGGTTCTGGCAAAGCGAGGGCACCTTCATCACGCTCAAGTCCGGGTAGGCCGGCCATCCGCTCAACGTGCTCACCGTACCCCGGTCGGTACGGAAGGAATTGGCATAGCACTGGCTGAAGACCACGCCTTCCCGGGCCAGACGGTTCAGATGGGGCGTAATGCGTGCGTCGCTGAGCGAATCGACTGCGTGGACCAGCGTACCGCCGCAGCCCTCCATAAGCACCAACAGCACATCGGGGCGGCGGGTGTTGAGCAGCGGGGTACTGTCAATACTCTCCGCGGAGTAGTGCAACATGCTGAAAATACGGGCACGCTCCCCCTCATCGTAGAAGTCGAACTCCCGATCAAAATGGCGGGTCTTGAAGAGGGAGGACACGATGCTGAACGCCGGGTTTACCGCCGCATGGTTCAGGAACTGACGATCCGAATAATAAACCATGCCGACATTGGCCGTACTACGACCCACCCCGCCCCTGATGCCCAGGAACAGCAAACCGCCGGCCACGACCCAAACGCCGGTCCAGCTCCAACGGGCACGGCAGCGCTCTATCTGTGCGGGCAATACACGCTGCAAAATGGCGAATACTACCACGCCGGACAGCAGGATGGCCAAGGCCACCCCCAAGGCATAAGAGGCAGACACGCTGGCCAGCGCACCCTGCGGCTGATCCAAGTAGTTCCACACCGTTCCGTCCAACTTGATGCCCCAGAAACCGTAAAGGCAGCTGTCACTCACCCAAACCACAGCCAGTAAGGCGGCAACCAAAGCTACATATACCCCATATATATAACGCAACCGGGGCACACGCACCCAGAGACTGTATCCCAACACCAGCCACAGCGGAGCAGTCGCATAGCCTGCGGTCGCCAAATCGAGGGGCAGGCCATGCCAAACGGAGGACAGCATGTCGGACACGGACACGCTGCCGCGCACTTCCGGACGCTGCGCCCACACGAAGCAGGGCTTGGCCAGAACGAAAAGCAGGACTAACGTAAGGTAAAAGCGGAGTAAGATCTGAAATTGACGCATGGAAAGAAAATGAATAAGGAACAGGCGAAACGGCCATATCTCCACAGCCGTACCGACGGGCTGAGAATCACAGCCACCACCGCAGCGGAGAGGGTACGTTATGTCAGAGCTGCTGCATGTCGTTGAGCCGTTTGTAGTAACCGCCAAGCCTGAGCAATTCCTCGTGCGTTCCACGCTCTACGATACGTCCTTCGTAGAGCACGCATATCTCGTCGGCATTTTTGATGGTTGACAAGCGGTGGGCAATGGCAATGGTCGTGCGCGTCTTCATCAGACGAACCAGCGCCTCCTGTACCAGCCGCTCACTCTCCGTATCGAGAGCGGAAGTGGCCTCGTCCAGAATAAGGATGTCCGGATTTTTGAGTACAGCCCGAGCGATGGAGATACGCTGCCGCTGCCCTCCGGACAGGCGGCATCCCCGGTCGCCCACCTTGGTGTCATATCCGTGCTCGCTCTCCATGATGAAGTCGTGTGCGTTGGCCACTTTGGCGGCTTCTATCACCTCTTCCATCGTGGCACTTTCCACACCAAAGGTGATGTTGTTATAGAAGCTGTCGTTGAACAGGATAGCCTCCTGATTCACATTGCCGATCAGCGCCCGCAAGTCGCTCAGCGCCAATTCTTTCACATCGGTCCCGTCTATGAGGATCTGTCCGCCCGTCACATCGTGGTAGCGTGGCAGCAGATCCACCAAGGTCGACTTGCCCGATCCGCTCTGCCCGACCAAAGCAATGGTCTGCCCACGCTTCACCGTGAGGCTCACATCGTGCAGGACAGGCGTTGTGCCGTTGTAGCTGAAGCTCACATGACGATACTCAATATCGCGCTCCAAGCCACTGATGTGTTTGGGCTGCGGAACTTCCTTGATCGGGTTCACCGCATCCAGAATCTTGTTGACGCGCTCCACAGACGCCATACCCTTGGGGATGCTGTACGAAGCCTTGGAAAAGTCTTTGAGCGGCTGTATGATACTGTACAGAATCACCATATAGAAAATGAAGGTCGGCGCGTCGATGGGCGAGTGGTCGCTGAAGATCAGCGTACCGCCATACCACAAGACCAGCACGATCAGCGTAGTGCCCAGGAACTCGCTCACCGGGTGAGCCGACGCCTGCCGCACAGCCACCAGCCCCGAGGCGCGGCGGAAATCATCGGTGCAGTCATCGAAGCGCTGCTTCATCTTGTGCTCCGCCGTAAATGCCTTGATGATGCGCATGCCGCCAAGTGTCTCCTCCAGCTGGGCCATGGTGTCGCTCCACTTGTTCTGAGCCTCCAGACTCTGCTGTTTGAGCCTGCGCCCGATACGCCCCATGAGCCAACCCATCAGGGGCAACACCACGATGGTGAACAGCGTGAGCTGCCACGAGGTGTAGATGAGCACGGCAAAATAACAGATGAGCAGGATGGGATTCTTGATGAGCATGTCAAGCGAGCCGGTAATCGAGTTCTCTATCTCGTTCACGTCACCACTCATGCGCGCGATGATGTCGCCCTTGCGCTCGTCAGAAAAGAAGGAGAGTGGCAACGCCACGATCTTGTGGTACACCCGAGAACGGATGTCACGCACGATGCCCGTGCGCAAAGGCACCATGATACTGACAGAGGCGAAATAGCACCCCGTCTTCAGAAAAGTCGTGACAACCAGAAACAGGCCGATCAGAAGCAAGGCTGTGGCAGCGCCATAGTCGTCCATCAACACGGTGGTGTACCAATACATGTTGTTCACGGCGATGTCCTTCACACTCATGCCCGCAGCCGACCAGGGAATGAACTCATAACGGTTCTGGTCAATGCCGAACAGCATTTGCAGCATGGGAATGATGGAAAGAAAAGAAAAAACGTTGAGGACGGCAGAGAGGAGGTTAAAAAACAGGGAACCGACCAGATAGCCCTTGTAAGGCCGCACGTAGCGAGCCATCACGCGCAGAAAATCCTTCATGCGTAGAGAAAAGCGTTGTGTCCGTCGCCCGCGCATGACTTAGAACTTGCGGTGACCGCCCTCCAACGGGGCAGAAACCGCCCAACCTGGATAAACGCACGAAAGGGACGGAAGTGAATGTGGGAGCAAAAGTACGAAATATATTTGTCACAACGGGAATGCCACATCAAATAGCTCTCGCCAAGCCCATGCCGGACAGTGGGTGACCGCCCTCCACTCGAAGACTCCACCCCCAATCAATATATGACAAGAACATATCGGCCAATGAAAAAGTCTTCCCTGACTTTCGGGAAAGTCAGGGAAGACAGTTCTTATCTTTTTCTGAAAAAGGTGGCAGGAAGCGTTCAACCCACCTGAGCGCCGGGCACAACCGGACGTTCAGTGGTCACTACGGTCAGAGAATCATCGAAATCGACAGCTGACAGAATCATGCCACAGCTCTCGATACCCGAGATGGTACGCGGCGCCAGATTGGCTACATAGCAGACCTCACGGCCCACAAGCTGCTGCGGCTCATAAAAGTGTGCGATGCCGCTGACGATCGTACGCGAACCCTCACCATCGGCAATCTGGAACTTCAAAAGTTTCTTGCTCTTCTTCACTTTCTCGCAGGCGAGCACCTTGCCCACGCGGATATCGAGTTTCTCAAAGGTGTCGAAGTCCACCACAGGCTTGACAGGCTGTGACTTGAAGGCCGCTGCCGCATTGGCCTTTTTGATGTCTTCCAGGCGCTTGATCTGTGCCTCCACCACACTGTCCTCGATTTTCTCGAAGAGAAGTTCCGGCTGTCCGAGACGGTGTCCGGCAGGCAGCAGGTCAGTAGCGCCCAAGCGGCTCCATTCCGCATGGGGCATATGGAGCATGTCGCGCAGCCGCTTCGAGGAGAAGGGTAGGAACGGCTCGAAGGCAATGGCCAGATTGGCGGTAAGTTGCAGGGACAGGAACAGAATGGTCTTGACACGCTCCGGGTCGGTCTTGATGACTTTCCACGGTTCGGAGTCTGCCAAATACTTGTTGCCGATACGCGCCAGATTCATGGCCTCCTTCTGTGCGTCGCGGAAGCGGAAATCCTCCAAGAGGCGTTCTGCCTGTCCTTTCACGTCTTTGAACTCCTCGATGGTCTGGCGGTCATAGTCGGTCAGCGGGCCGGCAGCGGGCACCACACCGTCATAATACTTCTGTGTGAGTTGGAGGGCACGGTTTACGAAATTGCCGTAGACAGCCACCAACTCATTGTTGTTGCGGGCCTGGAAGTCGCGCCAGGTAAAGTTGTTGTCTTTTGTCTCGGGTGCATTGGCTGTGAGTACATAACGCAGCACATCCTGCTTGCCGGGAAAGTCCTTGAGGTATTCATCAAGCCACACCGCCCAGTTGCGCGAGGTGGAGATCTTGTCGTCCTCAAGGTTCAGGAACTCGTTGGCAGGCACATTGTCAGGAAGGATATACCCCCCGTGTGCCTTGAGCATGGCGGGAAACACGATACAATGGAATACGATGTTGTCCTTGCCGATGAAGTGTATCAGACGCGTGTCATCGCTCTTCCACCACTTCTCCCAGCTGTCGGGCAGCAATTCCTTGGTATTGCTGATGTAGCCGATAGGAGCATCGAACCATACATAGAGCACCTTGCCCTCCGCCCCTTCAACCGGAACCGGAATGCCCCAGTCCAAGTCACGGCTCACGGCACGCGGCTTCAGCCCCATGTCAAACCAGCTCTTGCACTGCCCCATCACATTGGGACGCCACTCCTTGTGATCCTGTGTAATCCAAGGCTCAAGCCAGCTTTGATGCTTGTCGAGCGGCAGATACCAGTGTTTCGTGCTGCGCAGTACGGGCTTGGAGCCGCTCACGGTGCTGTGGGGGTTGATCAGTTCTGTAGGTGACAGCGCTGAACCGCACTTCTCACACTGGTCTCCATAAGCTCCCTCCGCGTGGCAATGGGGACACTCGCCCACGATATAACGGTCGGCCAGGAAAGTATGCGCTTCCTCATCATAGTACTGTTCTGACACCTGCTCCACAAACTCGCCCTTGTCGTACAAAGTCCGGAAGAAGTCTGAAGCCGTCTGGCAGTGTACCTGAGAGGTTGTGCGCCCAAAGAAATCAAACGATATGCCAAATTCCTCGAACGATTCCTTGATGATCTTGTTGTAACGGTCTACGACTTGTTGCGGCGTACACCCCTCCTTGCGGGCACGTATGGTGACGGGCACACCATGCTCGTCACTGCCGCAGATGAACAGCACTTCGCGCTTCTTGAGTCTCAGGTAGCGCACATAAATGTCGGCAGGCACATAGACACCCGCCAAGTGACCGATGTGTACACCCCCGTTGGCGTAAGGCAGCGCCGCCGTGACGAGCGTCCGCGCAAACTTTTTATCTTCCATCTAAAATGTTTCTTTATTCGTTATGGTGTGCAAAGTTGGCGCAAATCATTGAAACAGCGAATAAAATAGGAAGATTTGCGCGGGCAAAACTGTTAAAAGCACGTTCCTGCTTGGCTTTGGAAAGCCGGATATTGTACTTTTGTACGATTTTAGCCCTACTATAGGCCAAACAGCCAAAACCAACGCATGAAAAGTAAAGGAAGAAAGGCGACACGCACCAGCGGACGCTTTGCCGCCGTGACGACCTGCATCAGCACTACCTTGGTATTGCTGTTACTGGGCATTGTGGTGATGTTCGTGAGCATCGGCTCCAACTTCAGCCGCCAGCTGCGCGAGGAATTTACCGTAGAAGTCATGCTCAAAGACAGTCTGAGCGCCCCGCAGATCCAAGCTGTGGGGCAACGTCTCAGGCAAGCTCCCTACGCCCGCAAGGTCGTATACATCTCCAAGGAACAAGGCACCCGCGAGATGAACGAGGCCCTGCAAGGCGACATGGACCAATTTTTGGGAGCCAGCCCGATACCGGCAGAATACGAGGTACACCTGAACGCCGACTATGCTAATCTCGACAGCCTGAGCCATTATGAGCGGAGTATCAAGGCACTGCCCGGTGTGGCGGACATAGATTATCCACGTGACGTGATGCAGAATCTGGACCGCACCATCCCCGGCGTAGGATTGGGACTGCTCATCATTGCCGGCCTGCTGGCTATCGTCTCTTTCTCGCTGATCAACAATACCATACGCATGAGTGTATACGCCCGCCGCTACAGTATACACACTATGAAGCTGGTGGGCGCCGGATGGGGATTTATTCGCCGGCCTTTCCTCTGGCAGGCTTTGCGCATCGGCCTGACTGCGGCACTCATTGCCTGTGGCCTGCTGGCGGGTGCGCTTTACTATATGCAATTTGAGGCAGGACAGGGCGACATCTATTTCAACCAGCTCATCACACCACTCGTGTGGACAGCCACGCTGGGCACGGTGATCGTATGTGGCATTGTGCTGACGGTATGGTGCGCCTACGTGTCGGTAAACCGCCACCTGCGCATGTCCGCCGATGAGATGTTCCTTAAATAGGGCTTCCCCATTTACACATAACCAATCACTTTTCATATATAGATATGTCAACTTCCTCTCCCGAGAAGAAGCGGGTGTTCGCTTTCGACCGCACCAACTTCATCCTTTTGGCCGTCGGAATGGCGGTAGTCATTGCGGGTATGGTGCTTATGTCCGGCTCCGGATCCACCGAAACACACTTTGACCCGTCCATCTTCAGCGCCACACGCATCAAAGTGGCTCCGGCTGTTTGCCTCGCCGGCTATATCTTCATTGTTTACGGTATCATGCGCAAACCTAAGAATTGACAATGGATTGGATACAGACTATCATCATAGCCATCGTTGAGGGACTGACCGAGTTCCTGCCCGTGTCATCAACGGGACACATGATCATTGCCGAAAGCCTGCTGAAAGTGGACACGGGCGACAGCTTTGTCAACGCCTTCACCGTCATCATCCAATTCGGCGCCATCCTGTCGGTAGTATGCCTTTATTGGCGCAAATTCTTCTATCCGGAAACCATGCGTACCAAGGGCTATACCTGGTGGCAGGCCATCTGGCGCTTCTACCTGCGTCTGATCGTCGGCGTGCTGCCTGCCGTTGTGCTCGGCTTGGCCTTCAATGACTTTATAGAATCGAACCTGGGCAATGTCACTCTGGTAGCCGTTATGCTCATTCTGGGCGGTGTGTTCATGCTCTTCTGTGACCGCCTGTTCAACCGGGGCAGCGAGCAGACACAACTTACCTACAAACGAGCCTTTGTTATTGGTCTGATACAGTGCATCAGCATGATACCGGGCGTTTCGCGCTCCATGGCAACGATCGTGGGCGGCATGTCACAAAAGCTCACCCGAAGGGCCGCAGCAGAGTTTAGCTTTTTCTTGGCCGTGCCTACCATGTTTGGCGCTACCTGCCTCGAACTGTACAAGCTCATCAGCCACGGAGACGGCAACATCCTCACTGTAGGCAATAACCTGGCCATGCTTATTTTAGGCTCTGCTGTGGCTTACATAGTGGCCATCGCCGCCATCAAGTTTTTCATTGACTACGTGACACGCTACGGATTCAAGGCTTTCGGCTGGTACCGCATCATCGTAGGAGTCGTCATTCTGGCTATGGATTTGTTCGGCTATGGCCTCACCATGGCCGCCTGATGCCTGAATCCACCGCGACTCCCCTATGAATTTTCTGACAGGACAAGTACTCGCCTTCGACAAGCCTCTGGGCATGACCTCGTTCCAACTGGTGGCCAAAGTACGCTGGCTGCTGACACGTGCCATGCAGGGGCGCAAGCTCAAGGTGGGACATGCCGGCACACTCGACCCACTGGCCACAGGACTAATGGTCATCTGCACGGGACGTGCCACCAAACGTATTGAACAGCTGCAGGCCGGTGTCAAGGAATATGTGGCCACCCTCCGTCTCGGAGCAACGACTCCCAGCTATGACCTGGAACACGAGATAGACGCCACATTCCCGACAGAGCATATCACGGAACAGATGGTACGTGAGATGCTCAGCCATTTCACGGGTGACATCATGCAAGTGCCGCCCGTATATTCCGCCTGCAAGATCAACGGCAAACGGGCTTACGACATGGCCCGCAGCGGACGGGCAGACGAAGTGGAGTTACAGGCCAAGCCTCTTCATATCGATGAAATTGAGGTAATCAACTGCAACTTGACGGAAAAAGAACTCGTACTGCGTATCGTTTGCTCAAAAGGAACCTACATCCGGGCGCTTGCACGCGACATCGGGCAGGCGCTCAACAGCGGCGCACATTTGACTGCCCTGCGCCGCACCCGTGTGGGCGACTATCAGGTAGGAGAGAGTTTCACGCTGGACTCCTTCGAGCAATGGCTCAAGGGAGTAAGCATCGAAACCGACCTCACTCCCTAAAGACATGTTTTGCCCAACGGGCGCACAGTGCCCATACCGTGCAGACCGTTTGCCCTAAAACCATATATCCCTATCTATGAAGCTATCACAATTCAGTTTCAAACTTCCGGAAGAAAACATTGCCAAGTATCCTGCCCCCCACCGCGATGAGAGCCGCATGATGGTGCTCCACCGCAAGACGGGGGAAATAGAACACTTGATGTTCAAGGACATACTCAGCTTTTTCAATGAGCATGATGTATTCGTCTTCAATGATACAAAAGTCTTCCCCGCAAGGCTCTATGGCAACAAGGAAAAAACGGGAGCGAGGATCGAGGTATTCCTGCTGCGCGAGCTTAACCGCGAGCTGCGCCTGTGGGATGTGCTCGTTGATCCGGCACGCAAGATACGCATCGGCAACAAGCTTTACTTCGGAGACGACAACTCCATCGTGGCTGAAGTCATCGACAATACCACCAGTCGTGGACGGACACTCCGTTTCCTGTATGACGGCGACCACGAAGAGTTCAAGAAATCGCTCTATGCGCTGGGCGAGGCACCCATTCCGCGCTTCATTGGCCGTGAAAGCGAACCGGAGGATTTGGAGCGCTTCCAATGCATCTTTGCCAAAAACGAAGGAGCGGTCACTGCCCCTACCGCTGGACTTCACTTCTCACGGGAGATGATGAAGCGAATGGAAATCAAGGGGATCGACCGTGCTTTCATCACCCTGCACTGTGGATTGGGCAATTTTCGGAACACTGATGTGGAGGATCTTACCAAGCACAAGATGGACTCCGAACAGATGTTCGTTGGTGCAGAGTGCTGCCGTCTGGTCAACCACGCCAAGGACACGGAACACAAGGTCGTAGCTATCGGAACCACAGTACAGCGCGCATTGGAGGTGGCCTGCAGTACCGACAACCGTATCAAGGAATATGAGGGATGGACCAACAAATTCATTTTTCCGCCTTATGAGTTCCGCATCGCGGATGCCATGCTGGTGAATTTCCATCTGCCCTATTCTACACTGCTCATGCTGACTACAGCCTATGGCGGATACGAACAGACGATGCACGCTTACGAAGAGGCCGTCAAGGACAACTACAAGTTCGGCCCATTCGGCGACACACTGCTGATCATCGACTAAGCCTGAGTCCCATCAAACCATACAGACCGAACACTGCCGCCTCTTCCGCCCGAATGTTGGAACAGAAGAGGCGGCATTTCCATTACAACCCCACCAATATGCCAGTGCTTTATTTAGGCTTGGGGGCCAATCTGGGCCATCGGGCGGAAAATATAGACCGCGCTTTGTCGATGATAGAAGAGCTGATAGGCCCCGTGACCGCCCGCTCACACTATTACGAAACTTCGCCCATCGGATTCCGCTCTGAGCACAAGTTCCTCAATGCGGCTGCCGCTGTCAGTACGCAGCTGCCCATCGACCGTATCCTCATTCTCACCCAGCAGATAGAACGGGACTTGGGACGCACATCCAAGACGGCCTCCGGGCAATCCTATGCAGACCGCCCCATTGACATAGACTTGCTCATCTACGGTACGGCCACCGTCAGGAGTGACGGATTGTCTCTTCCACACGTACATATGCATGAACGCCGTTTCGTACTGGAGCCTCTGGCTGAAATAGCCCCTACGCTGGTACATCCCACAATCGGCCTCAGCATGGCACAGCTGCTCAACCGCCTCAACCAAGGACTGATCAAACGCCTTACGCCCTGTTTGGCCCTGGCCGAAACACTCGACAGTCTCAACAACCTGCTCACGCAGCTCTCCGCCACAGCCCCGGCACTCACCATGCCCGAACTGGAAACATTGGCCCGCACAGCCGGCACATACCTGTACTTGCTATACGATGAGGCGGGGGCAATCCGTGCCACGGCCACTCTCATCACCGCCCGGCAGATCAGCGGACTGAAAGGGTGGGTAGAGGATGTGGTTACAGATGCTTCCTGCCGTGGCAGGGGGTATGCCAGCCAACTGCTCCACCGGATAGAAGCAGAGGCCCAAACGATCGGCATAAACTCACTACAACTGACCTCTCGCCCCACACGGATCGCCGCCAACCATCTGTATTGCAAAGAAGGATATGCCCTGCGGGAGACCAACCTGTACCGAAAGGTTCTCTAAACCATTACACAGGAACTGCAACCAACCGTCCACACCATCCATCCAACCCTCCGTTCGTGCCTTCCTATCGTCAAATATTCAGATCGACCAGCCTGCTCGGTAGTGTGCAGGCTCTCTATATCGTCATCTCTGTGGTACGTGCCAAGGTAGCGGCCCTGCTTATCGGAGCTGCCGGCATGGGACTGGCAGATCTGTATATGCGCACCATGAACTTGGTGGGAAATGCCACAAATTTCGGGCTAAGTCTCAGCGCAGTCAAACAGTTGTCCCCGACATTTTCCGCACCATCTGAAGACGAAGCTTCACAAACGGCCCGCCGTCAAGTGGCGCAGGTGCGCACTTGGGTCATGCTTACCGCCCTGTTGGGAGCAGCTGCATGTGTGGTACTATCCCCTTTGCTGAGCAGGTGGCTCACCGGCAGTCTCTCCCAAACTATCCGACTGGCCTGTCTGGCTCCTGCCATCGCTTTCACCACCTTGGCCGGCGGCGAAACTGCCATTCTCCAATCTGCGCATCGTCTCAGGGCCTTGGCCCGCGCTACCGCCTGGGGAGCTACAGCAACCCTCGCCGTCTCCTCCGCCTTTTACGGACTATGGGGCATATCGGGCATTGTACCCATGCTCATTGTCTCTACAGCCATCTTGCTCATCCTCCTGCTGCGGGAAAGCCATAGGCTGTTCGCTTATCAGCTGTGCGGCATAGACCACCATTTCCTAAAGGCCGGCATACCGTTACTACGGTTAGGCAGCGCCTATATCTTAGCCGGGGTGATGGCATCCGGCGTAGAGATGGCGATCCGTGCAGGACTGCTGCGTCTCAGCGGCGGACTGGCCACAGTAGGTCTCTACGCAGCGGGGTTTACCCTGACTGTCAATTACGCCCGTTTGCTTTTTGTAGGTGTAGACGCAGATTACTACCCTCGCCTGAGCACCACCATCGGGCACAGAGAGGGCAATGTGGCCATCAATCGCCAAATCAACCTGCTGATGGTACTCATGGCTCCCTTCTTGGTCGTTCTTGCCCTCTGCCTGCCCCTATTGGTACGCCTGCTCTATACGAATGAGTTCACCTGTATTATCCCCATGGTCATCTGTGCCGCACCGTCCATGTTTTTCAAGGCTATAGCCATGCCCATAGCCTACCTGCCGTTAGCCCGGGGGCATTCTCTGCTCTACTTGGGCATGGAACTGGCATACAACATTCTGTTCGGCCTGCTGGCCGTGGCAGGTTTCTGGAAGGGTGGACTGCTCGGAGCTGGTCTGGCTCTCTCCGCTGCCCATCTGGCTGACCTCGTGATGGTGTGGAGTGTTTACAGCCAACGCTACCGCTATCACATGAACCGCGACACGCTGTTCCGCCTGTCTGCCCTGCTGATATTGCTTCTTGTCGGATTGGCCGGGGCGATGATGGAAAATCTTGGGTGGCGAATAGGCAGCGGATTGGGAGTGCTACTGCTCATGCTCCCTGTGGTATGGCCTGTGCTGCGCAAGTTCAGACGCTAAAGACCGGATGCCCTTCTGACGAAAATCCCCCACCAAGTGTTGTGACACTCAGTGGGGGACTGCTATTTATATACAATCAACGTCGAGCTGTTGCCGCATTTCCGGAAACCCCTCCCCACCCCTGCAACAAAGTGCAGTATTTTAGGCGGGTAAAATCGAGGGACGTACTACATACTATCCTCACTTCTTTATTCTGATGAAGTAAATCTGGTTATGATCTCTGCGTCCATTCCTCTTCAGCTTGGACACGGGAGTCCCGTCCGGAAGAGAGGACACTCCAAAGTCATCATCATTGACTACGGCCAGAATCGAATCGCCAATCAAAGCCATCCCCTCCGGTTTGTCATGGTCATAGGACGGCACATCCGCAAGCAGATCTACAGCCAAAGTCTTGCGAAGAGGCTTTGAGGCATCTGCTTCCGAGAGTAACACCCGATAGATGCGCTTGCATCCTTTGCCATCCTTCGGAAAATCCCCGTCACGTTCCAACACCAACAAGGTATCCCGCCCCTGATAGGCCAGCTCGCTTACGCCATTGCCTGCGTGATCCAACGGATAAGCGTATTGGCGCACAGAACCATCGTCCAAGCGAAGTGCCATCAAAGGCAAGCACGTTGCAAAGAGACTGCTGTCCGCCACCTGAAGCGGCGACTGCATAATACCGTAGAGCACGCCGCCCTCAGGACTGATGCACACCCCCTCCATCCCCCGGTTAGGCCGGCGCTGGGCATAGGATACGGGCAATCCTCCGTTAAACGGACTAAGTTCATCCAAGCATTGCCCGTTACGGTCAAAATGCAGGAGATAAGGCCCGTACTCATCACTGACCCAAAACGTACCATCGGGAGCAAGCGCCAAGCCCTCAGGATCTATGCCGCGATTGGCCGTACACGTCATCTTGTGCATGTTCCGGTCATAGGCAGTTTCGCCCGTCCGGCCATCACCCTGCTCAGGGGGCAAACCGCTAAAAGCCCGCCCGCCATGATCTTTGAGCAACAAGATACGCTGCAGGTACAGACTGTCGCCTCTCAGCTTGAAGATGCCCACACGCGGGGTAAAAGCCGGCAGGAGAAAGACCTTGCTGTCAGATTCCGGCCCGTCTACATTAGACCCCCGATCCGTCAAGATCCAAAAGGTTGAATCTGCCGCATGAAAGGCCATGGATGACCCATAGCCTCCCATTATCACCGACAGGCTGTCGCCCAATGAAATGGTCTTATAAGGCACATCAACAACTGCAGGGAATGGGGCTGAAGACGGCCGGTGGACTGCGCACGCCCCCAAGAGGAACGTGGCCACTCCAAGCGCTACAAGACTAAACGAATCAGATCTTTTCATCGAGCAACAGGCTGAATATATTAGAGCTTCACAGTAGCTTTCCCATTGTTGCTGCTTCCCTTAGAAGCTTCCTTGAACACAACAATCTGGTTGCTGCCATCGGGTTGACGGCCTACTGTATAGATCTGGTCGTCTTCAAGAGCCGGAATCTCTATCTCCGCTATCAGCTTCTTGGCTGCATCATACAGAAATACCCAATCTCCGCCTTTTCCCAAACCGAAGACCGGTCCGTTGGTATTCTTCTTGTAAACATCGAGAACCAAGAATCCACCGGCTTTGATCACCGTTCCTTGGGGGAATGTATAGCGTTTTTCCTCATCGAGGGCATCGTCCATCAACGAAAATCCGGACAGATCCACATCCTTAGAACTGCTGTTATACAATTCGATGAAATCCTTCGTATCGTCCCAAGATTGTGTCTGAGTATCTTGATTATTGGTAAACACTTCATTGATGCTCAGCCCCAAGGTGTTGGTCACGGGCTGGCGCGCTTCACCCTTATTATCCGCATTGCGCGTATTCTGTGCAAATATCTGCCACTCAGCGGCCCCATTGGAAACGCGTCCGTAGCTTTCGTGCTGTTTCAAACTGGGGCAGTGAACTTCATCGATAACACTCATGTCCGCATTGGCCAGCACGATAAACTCGTCAGGCCCCTTGCTCAAACCCCATGAAGGGTAATTGGTCGGGTCATTGTGAAGCCCCTCTTTGTCGGTCTCTATAACGAGCAGCCCCTTTGCGGCAATCTTCTTGCCCTGCGGGAAGGTCCAAGCCTCTTCCGAGCCGCCGCTCTCCCACAGCTTCAATCCGGAAAGGTCTATCTCCTTGTCCGATTTATTGTAAAGCTCGATATAGTCAAGGTCATTGATGTCTTTCTCATCACTGAAAGTGTACACCTCGTTAATTACCAATACTCCCTTCAATGTGGTGGGAGCGACAGATGCCGTATTACTAACTCCCTTCGTAGGATTTTCGAATACTTTCCATTCACTGCCTCCGTCCGTATTGCGGGCATACGATGTGCCCTCATCCAGAGCGGGGACAGCCACATGGTCGGCTTTAGCGCCTGTAGCATCCAGCAAGGTGATCTCATCGCCACCACTGCTGATACCAAAAGCGAAATCACGCTCTTTTTCAAGTGTGAGAAACCCCTTGGCCGGAATTTTGGCATCAGCCGGGAAAAGGTATTCCTCTTCCGCCCCTTTGTTGTCTTGCAGATGGTAGCCTGCCAGACTGACTTCTTTATCGGTACTGTTGTACAGTTCTACCCAATCCGTTCCACTGGAACAAACCTCGTTGATATAAATACCTTGCACGGCAGATGAAGGCGGAACAAGGATGCTCTCATCATCATTCTTACAAGAAGTCAGGGCCAAGCCCATGGCTAAAACAGCCCAAGTCAATTTAGAATAGCGCATATAAAAGTTGTTGATGCTTTAGATTCATTGATTAGAAAGACACGAGCAAGCGCATCTGGAAAATATGGAAGTCCAGACCGTTCTTCATAGTATCGCTCAAGGGTTTGCCGCCTTTGGTAATATGCCCCTTGTCATCGGCATATTTATCATTATCCATAAAGGTATAGTTCAACCCTAAAAGAACGTTACGCACAGGATACCAATTCAACGATGCATTATAGGCATAGGCGGAACCTCCCGTAACCACCGCCGACGCATCATGGAAATCATTCAGATTCACACGGCTTACACGGGCGGAAAGTTCCAGATTGCCACCTTTGCTTACCGAACTTAACGGACCGAACTCCGCATCATCGGGTGAATAACTTCGCTGGCCTCCCCTAAACATATACGAAACGGTAGCGTACCAGCCATTGAAAGTTGCATTTTTGAGAGGAACTTTGCCCTGGCTGCCATCACGCTTGTAACGTGAGAGATCTGTGAACATATACTCTCCGTAAGCCAACAGCTTGTTCCAACGCACACCTGCCTCAATGCCGTAAGTTGCATAATGATTCACATTCGGTATTTCGGCTCGTATGAAACGACGGCGATCTGTACGGCTCTCCGGGAAGGTACGGAACTCTACCAAGCGGTCTTCAGTACCTCCCGCATCGGGAGTCCGGTAGGTCGCATAGCCTCCCAAATGAAGCGTCAAATCATCGGTATTCACAGGAAACCAAACGGCTCGTGCAGTAAATCCGTATCCGTCACTACCTCGGTTTTTCTCTTTCTGTATGATGTCTACCTGCTGGCCAAATACACCTCCGGACACCCACCAATGGTTGCCCCAGCCTGTAGCCGCAAGCCCCAAGCGCCGCCCACCAGCAAACATTTCTACCGGCATGGGACGCTCCATCGAAGTGATGTATTTAGAACTGGTCAACCGCTCCATACTCATAGGCTCTTTGAAATGGCCAGCCTGAACAGACCAATGCCTATTAAACTGGTAGCCCAAATACATATCCTTTATCTCCACCTCATTATAGGCAAAGTCCAGATCGAATTCGGAATACCATTTCTTATATAACTGAGCCTTGATGGCAAAACGTGCACGACGGATACTGACACCGTTATCGAAACGGAAGCGTCCATCATCCTCCTCCAAATCTTTATTGGGCTTAGACTCCAACCCGTCTGTACTGGAAACGGGCGCATAATAAGCAGCGTCCACATAAATACGATTATCCAGCCACAGACGGAACTTCTCATTCTTCGACTTAAAGTTAAGCTTGCCATCCTTAAAATAGACCTTGGCCGGCACCTCATTCCCCTCATCAGCCGGAAGCTCCTGTGCCGCCACTGCCATAGGGGAAAGCAATAATGCAGTTAGTAAAAGGGAAGGTTTCATTAGGTAATTTTATTTGGATGCAAAGAAACAAAGGGGAGATTACAAGCTTGTGTAAAATAAGTTACAGAAGCGTTAACCAACCCTTTCGCTCCCCGCACATTTTACCGCCCCCTTTCTTCTTCCATCCTACCAGACGAATCACCCATAGCCATATGCGAATGCCCCACAGACAAAGAAAAGCCCACAGCACTATCCCGAAACGGGGCGATTGTCTTACCTTTGCATAAAATAGGCTGCGTCTCTGCCATTCAAGCAAGCTTGGCGGCGTTCGACTTGCACTATCTTTGCATAAAATAGGCTGCGTCTCTGCCATCCAAGCAAGCTTGGCGGCGTTCGACTGCACTATCTTTTTCCCAAAAACAGCTGATCTCCCAGTACGCAATACGCCCGGCCTTCCATCTCCTTATGACCGGAAAAGGCATACCGCCACCCTTCCAAACTTCATCAGACTGACAATGTCCACCACTGCATCTAAGGGACACCCTGCAACCCACAACTATGGCTTGATAGAGTTCAACCAAGCGACAGACGAACGCGGCGTGCTATGCATAGCCGACCCTGCAGCTGACGGTGTCCCGTTTGAAATTAAGCGTGTATTTTGGATTTATGGTGTGCCTCAAGGACAATCCCGGGGAGAACACGCACACCACACATGTGCAGAGGTTCTCGTAGCATTAAAAGGAAGCTTCACTGCACATGTGACCGATGGCAAACACTCCGACACCTATGTGATGGACAGCCCGACATCCGGCCTATATATTCCAGCCATGACCTGGTGCAGTTTAACGGACTTTTCCGAAAACTGCATTTGTCTCTGTCTGGCCTCACAAGCATATGACCGCGACGGTTATATTAATGATTTGCACGACTTCATCAACGAGATATCTCTGTGAAAGCTATCCCCTACGAACCTTGCCTGAAAGCCACATGGAATCAAACAGTGGACGCTTCACGCAATGGCACATTCCTCTTCAACAGAGCCTATATGGACTACCACCAAACGCGCTTTGAAGATGTCTCGTTATTATTTGCAGATGACAACGGAAGAACCGTGGGGCTGCTGCCTGCCAACATAGACTTCAAAACACACTCTGTACATTCCCACGGTGGACTTACTTACGGCGGACTGCTGTTGCTGCCAGAAGTAACCTTGGTACAGGCAGCCGACATGCTGCGCCTAACCGCAGAGCACTACCTTAAAAAGGCAGGGGTGGAAACTCTTGTCACCAAACCCGTCCCTTACATTTATCACCGCTATCCAGCACAGGAAGAACTGTACTGGCTATACCGTGCCGAAGCCAAACTCTCCGCACGCACCGTCGCCCAGACCATTGAATTGGCCAACCCGGAACATGCCAAACTGTGGAAGCGGAAAATAAAGAAACAAGCTACTGAAGGGCTTTCCCTACATGAGGGGGAAGCAAACAGGCTCAGAGATTATTGGAGCATCGTAGAAGATGTACTGCAAACGCGCCATGCCACCCGTCCCGTACACTCGCTGGGGGAAATAGAATTGCTGGCGCACCGGTTTCCCAACCATATCCGCCTGTTCACAGTCAGCAATGAGAGTGACTGCACCATCGCAGGCTGTATCGTATTCGTAACTGACACGACCGCACACATGCAATACATGGAGGCCAATGCTGAGAGCCGGCAGCGCACGGCACTGGACTGGCTTATCGCCAAACTGGCCAAGCAATTTGCAGAAGAAGGACTGCAATACCTTGATTTCGGCATTTCCACCGAAAAGGGTGGTCGTATACTCAACGAAGGGTTGACTTTTCAAAAAGAGGGATTTGGGGGACGTTCCGTCTGCTACGATACTTATACGGTGAGTCTTAGCAAACTGGTCACCATTTAAGCAGCGACAAACGCTTATACTGTCGTCACGCCACCTCTGACAATCCGTACTTACAAGAACCTAAATCCATTTTACCCATGTCGCAACCTCCCCACCCTTCCCCTCTCTCCAATCCATCCAAGCGCTTGGTTTGGCTCGACTTCACACGCCTCATCGCTATGTTTTCCGTGGTATGCTGCCACTGCTGCGACCCTTTTAATTTCTGTCCCGAACCGCTCCCTCCCAACATTGAGGAAATCAAGCTCTGGGGAGCGATATGGGGTGCGGCCCTGCGGCCTTGTGTTCCACTCTTTGTCATGATAACGGGAGCGCTACTGCTCCCAATCAAGGACGACACGTTTCCCTTCTACCGCAAACGTATCGGACGGGTGTTTTGGCCATTTTTGATTTGGAGTATCATATATGCCTTGTTTCCTTGGCTAACAGGCGTGTTGGGACAGTCACCACAGTTTATTCTGCATTTTTTCCCTTATAGCGGCGAAGAAGCCATGCAGCAGTCGCTACAAGTGTCATTGGATTATATAGCACAAATTCCATTTAATTTCTCACCGATCGCCGTACATGCCTGGTACATTTACCTGCTCATCGGTCTGTACTTGTACATGCCTATCTTCTCTGCATGGGTCGAGAGAGCCAGTGAGCGGGGCAAGCTCTACTTTTTGGGAGCATGGGCTGTTACCACACTGCTGCCTTACTATTTTGAGTACGTGAGTCCCTATGTGTGGGGCAGTTGCTCGTGGAACAACTTCCATATGCTTTACTACTTTGCAGGATTCAACGGCTATCTGCTACTGGGACATTGGCTGCGACATCATGAGCAACCGACAGTACGTATTCTGCTGTGGGGAATACCAGCCTTTATTGTGGGATGGGCTGTGACCTTCTTCGGGTTTCGACATGTTACAGCACTCCCAGACTGCCCTCCAGAACTGCTCGAACTGTTCTTCACTTACAATTCGCTCAATGTAGTATTGATGACTGCACCCATATTCATGCTGTGCCAAAAGGTACATATCAAATCTCCACGCATGCGTCGCCTGCTTGCCAATCTCACCACCTGTGGATTCGGGATATACATGGTACATTATTTCCTCACCGGCCCCTGCGTGGAACTCATGCGATTGGCGGGCATTCCCGTTGCCCTGCAAATCCCATTGGCAGCAGTAGCAGCCTTCGCGCTGACTTGGGCGCTCGTGGACCTGCTGCGCCGCTCGTTAGGTCGTTATGCCCGTTATATCATAGGCTGATACGTTCGCATACAGTGCGGCCTCCGTCATTTTCCCACACTTAATCTAAAGGAAAACAGCGGAGGCCGCACCAGTTATAAAGACAGCTATGCACATCGCCACTTACAGGACAATCATCAAGGCTGTCATTATGACTATACTGATTACAATCGTGAAAGAATTGATGGTACACGACAGAGCCACATCGCCCTTACACTTGGCTGTAAATATGGCGCATACAGCAGAAACAGGCGCAAACATGATAAGCACCAGCAACTTACGTATATCCATGCCAAAAGGTGCATAGCGATAAAACAGCCAAGCTAACACGCCGGCAATGAGATACCGCATAAGCAATATGCACCCAATGCGCCTAAGCTGGCGATGATTCAGGTGTACTTCAAATCCCATGCCTATCATGACCATAGCCAGAAAGGCATTAGCGCCTCCAACCGTATCAGCAAACGAGAGGACAATGGCGGGAAGCCTGACAGAAAGCACGGAAAGTACCACCATGACAATATAGGTGTCCATAGCCACTGAAGTAAACATACGCCGAAAGAAAAGGCTTGGCGTAGACCGCTCTCCCGTACCGGCTACCGCAGCCGCCATCGAATAGGTTGCACCGGTACAAAGTAAAGAATTTCCCGCATCAAACAGGCAAGTGGCTACCACCCCCGCAGGTCCGAGAAAGCTCTGTATATACGGCATCGTGAAACAGCCTATGTTATAGCCAGAACAATTTATCATGTTGAATGCCTGTTCCTTACGCCCTCCTCGATAAGCAAAGATATAACCCAAAGCTATCGTAACAAGATTACAGATTACTCCCAATACTATAAGCTGAAGCAGGGAAGTTTTCACACCTATACGGCTGAAATTAGAGATGACGGCACAGGGCAAGGTTATCTTAAGTACCATATTGGAGATAAGCTTAAACTCATGCTCCCGAAAAAATCCTTTACGCCGCAGTCCGAAGGCCATGACAATGATAAATACGAAAGCCGAAACTTTCGTGAGAATAGTAAGCATAACAAATGCGTTTCTGCCGTTCCAAATGAAAATTCCACGTGAAAGCGGTAAAGGCATATTTCTTCTATACCACTCACACAAGGGGCTATCTACGCTTAGCATGTTATCATACAGAGAGACGGCCTCAAGGAGTATGGCAAAGTTATACAGGGTATGTATGACACGGTATGACTAAAGACTAAAAGGTCTCCGTCCTCCCCAGTAAAGGTAGATGACGAAGACCTTTTGGTAAGTTCTCTTTACTTTTTATACTCCCGACAATTCACCTTCGATGGAGTACAAAATGGTCATGACACTTACTTATGTCTATACCGAATTACAGTACGACCTTACATGTATTGTGCCCGGCCTTGACAACATAAGTTCCTTTCCCCATGTCAGACAGGGGAATACGCGTGAGGCGGTCTGTAGCGTCAGCCGTTTTCACAAGTTTTCCACTGATGTCATATACGCTGACGGCCTCACCCGCCTGGGTTCCGCTTACTTGAAGCTCCCCGTCCTGTACCCGTGCGGCAAATGCAATACCGCCATCAGGGTCAATGGCCACGATATCCGTCGCAGCATCTCCCAATGTACCCCATAATACGAGATACAGGCCGTAACCAGACAAATCACCGCTCATGTCATCTGCCCGATGCCAAGCCCCATCCGGCTTAAATCCCTCCGGCCCGGCAGTCGGCTTGGCATAGAATGTAGTGGAACCTGATTTGTGTCGCATCATGGCAAGCGACAAATAAGAGCGTGGAATGTTGGGATCGTCCGAATCTATGCTCATGTTGTCGTCAAACTCAAAGGAAATGTAGAACGTACCTTTTACCTTGATGGGATTTTCACCCAAACTAAAATCTTGTGGTTTCGGACGATCGAGACCGATGCCAGATTCACCGAATTCATCGATAACAGTGGACACCTTCTTGCCAAAGACCTTTCTCTCGTCCGGCAACCCATCAGTCTCCCCATACATGGCTATGGTAAATGGGTTATTCCGCTCCTCTGGGGTAAACGCCGGTTTGCGGTTGTAGGCTACGAGGTAGGAGTTGATGGTCGCAATCTCAAACTCCACACCTTCTGGCAAGGCAAAGCGCTCCGCAAAGCGGCGGTAGTAATGGTTTAGACCTGCGGCAAAGTCGTAAGTGATATCAGTCTTGAATGTAGGCATCTGGCTATAGTTCCACAGCACCTTGTCATCCGTGATATTATAGCTGACCAGCGGCAGCTGACCTTCTGTATCAGCTCCCACATGTTCCACTTTCACCTCCTTGTAAGTAGTCTTCTGCTGCTCTCCGTTCTTGGCGGTAAGGGCAATGGTATAAGTTCCTTCAGTTGGAAATGTAAACGAAGGTTCCGTCTCTTCCGACATCGAAGGCTCGGCACCTTCAACTACCCACTCATAGGCAGTGGCATTCTCTGAGAGGTTCACCATCTTCTGCGGCTCATTCTCGATGACAACCAGCCGGCTGTCCCGAATATCAAACCAGGCATTGACCGTGAAATCAGCCTTGGGCGCAGATGTGTCGGCTTCCTTGAACTCAAAATTGTCCACTGCCACATATCCACTCGCCGCCGCCTTGCTTTCCAAGGCCATGGCCAAGCAATACAGGCCATCTGTTTCAGGGGTAAAATATCCCGTATATCGCGTCCATTGTCCAACAGATTCACCCGTGACCTTCAATATAGGAATGGTTTGATCCTCCACACTTTGGCCCGTCCCCGCCGTTACTTCCAAATCAGTGAATTGCGTACTTCCTGTGGTTGTCCCACCAGGCATACACAAGTAAAAGTCCACTGCATATTTCTTGCCTCCTACCAGCTCGAAGTAGGGTGTGTACACGTACTCATTACGCGGCTCATCGCTTTCATTGGTCAGCATATAGTAGGTGCCACTTACTGCGGGCAGATCTGTATAACTGGCCGTAAAGAATGGGGCATGGCCTGTAGTGAGCCAGCCTTTGGGCAGATAGGACGTGCCGTCATACTCACCGTCTTCATTGTCAAAATTCTGCGTATAGGGCACGCTGACTACATATTTTTCTTCTGGCGAAACGCCCCCATCAGGACTCTCACCGCTTACCACTATATCATCGAACAGCACAGAGCCACACGACGGTACACTGGTAACGACCGCAAAGGCGATATAATATTCTCCATCCGCATCGGGAGTAAAGGTGAAACTGTAAGAGGTCCATTCCGGCACAGCCGCTGCTGGCACTTCACCCACAGCGATGGTTTGTGCGGACTGTTCCTGAGCATTTCCCGCTGTTACCTTCACACCGTTATTTCTGACAACAGCCGGCGTTCCACCCGGCGCCCACAGCATGAAACGGACCGTGCAAGATGTACCGCCTTTCAACTTCAGAGCCTGCGTATAAAATACCTCATCACGTGTGTTATAGCTGCTACCCGTGCCGAAGACATAACTGCCCGAATTGGCCGAAGCGCCAAACTTACTTGCCAAGCCACGCTTGAAAGGGTAAGTGCCCTCACTTTTCCATCCGGAAGGGAGTACCGCCTCATCTGGAAAATCATCGGGATTGTCAAATGACTGCTCATAAGTAAAATTCTCAGCACTGGCACCACACCAGATGAATCCGAGTGCCATGCTTAACAGGAGTAAAATCTTTTTCATAGGCATCACCTTTAATTTATTCTTATACAGGCTATATAAAACCGCACAGATGTAACACTTTTCTCTATTATCCGCAATACACCATACAGATAGGTTTTTCTACAGCCTGAAATTTATCTTATTGCAAATGTATATATAAATATCCTCCAGATGCTATTACGTCCTACTTTTTAATAAAATATTTTTATCTACAGAGCAGTTCCACGACCACGAAGAATCTGCATTGGACACAAAAAGACCCTTGTATAGTCAAGCGTATGACGCATAGACTATGCAAGGGCTTCAATTGAATAAGTTTGGTATAGGGATCCGATAATCGCTAAGCCTTCTCAAAGGCAAACTGCTCGATCTTGAGTGCTCCGCAAGCCTCAATCTCCGTCACATACTGCTTGAAATGAGGAGCGGCCATATGCTTCTTCAGAGCTTCAGTGTCGATCCAGGTCTCACAAATCATGAAGACATCAGGACGCGTGGCACTCTCAAACACATCGTAAGCCACATTTCCTTCGTCCTTGAGCGAAGCTGCGGTAAGCGCCACAGCAGCCTGCAAAGCCTCGTTATACTTACCCTCATGGGCTTGGAAGAAACAGTTAATTCTGATCATATCATATATTTTTAGGTGGTTATATAATCCTGTGCAAGAGCGAAAAGCCTACCGACCCGTCATTCCTTACACAGCTCTTTTAATGTTTCCAGCAACTCTACACGCTGACGCATGGAAGTACCCGTCTCCACACGGCGCACGATACCCTGCTTATCCACCAGAAGTGTCAGAGGCAAACCGTTCGCAGCCCACTGGCTGATATCTTTGGCCTCCACCCAATGATGGAAGGTAAAACCCCGTTTCTCCACTACGGGACGAGCCACTTCTGCAGTCTCATAGGTAGCAGAGAAAAATTGGGCATCAGGGCATTCTTGCCGCCACTTGCTGATAATCGGCATCTCACGCAAGCATGGGCCGCAGCTGGTACTCCAAACGTTCAGCACCATGACCTTGCCAGCCATATTTTTATTGGTCCAGATGCGTCCCTCCATATCCTTCTCCCGAAAACGGGGCAATCTGTCACCTACCCGAATGGGCATAGGCTTCGTTTTGAAATTGAACCAAGATCCATCCGCCGTCTGGTATTTCTCCAACAACTCTTTTCCATTCCGGACGTATTGCAGAGGTATGGAATGCCTCTTGGACCAATCCGACAAATCCACACCTTTCTCAAAACGCTCAAAGCGGATACGATTTCCCTCACTGTCCATGATATAGCCTACACAAACTGTATTGGGCATCTTCTCTGGCACATCCTCAAAAAAATAGTCATTGACCAGCCATTTGGGGACTATCGTGTCCTGCCGCACCTCTTGTGCGGAAAGGACGCCTGCCAGCATCAGCATCCAAGATATCAATAGAATCCTTACCATATTGCAGTTAAACAGTTAAGGCGCTCAATTCCCCGCATATTCCTCCATCATCCGAATCATTTCAGGGTATTGCGCATCGGTATCATCGGCTTCACGGCGCAAGCGCAGCAACTCCTTCTTCATCTTCCGTATGGCGGGAGCATACTGCGGGTCATCATAGACATTATGATCCTCATGAGGATCTTTTTTCAAGTCGTAAAAGTCCCACGCCGGCGTGAAGTCGAACTTTTCCTGATCCGTCATGTCAAGACCGCGACCGTAATAAAATATCAGTTTATAGCGGTCGTCACGCACTGCCATGTGAGCCGGTCTGATTGCATGATTCGTCCAATAGCGGTAATAAATAGACTTGCGCCAATTATCAGGTGTGTGCCCTTGTAGATTGGCTGCAAAGCTACGTCCTTGTACGCCTGACATGGACACTCCCGCCAGTTCGGCCAATGTGGGAGCAAAATCCACATTGAGCACCAGATCTTTCAAGCGCTTGCCGGCAGGAACCTTCTTGGGGTAACGTATGACAAAAGGCATGCGCGCAGCCTCTTCATAGTACATGCGCTTGTCGAAAAATCCATGCTCTCCCAAGAAGTAACCTTGGTCTGACACGTAAACCACGACCGTGTTGTCAGCTATGCCCATGTCATCCAATGCCTGCAACAGTCGGCCGATGTCATCATCAACTGTAGCAGCACAACGCAGATAGTCGCGTATATACTTCTGGTAAATAGCCTTACGTGCAGCAGTACGTTGCATGCCTTCCGTACTAAAAGGCAATCCCGGATAACGGCACCACCATTTGTCAGGATCGGCAGAAGCGACAGTCCACCGGCGACCGATCTCCTCTAACTTCTGCCCTATAAAGTGCCGTCCGTTTGTCTCGGGTCCCCAGTCGAGTATATTGGCCGGCTCCGGGAACGTCACCCCATCATACAGGTGTTCCATACGAATGGGGTAATCGTATGGCTCATGCGTAGCCTTGAAATGGCAGCACATCATAAAGGGGCGGTCGGCAGGCTGCTCCTTCATCCATCGGATGGCTTTCTGCGTCACGAGATCCGTTGAAAATCCACGCTCGTACTGCCCCAATGCCCGATTGCCCGGCCAAGGATCGGCGCTATTGATGAAAATAGGGTCACGGTAAGTGCCCTGGTCGTAGAAAATAGAATAATAATCAAAACCTTGCGGCTGTGATTTGAGATGCCACTTACCTATCAGAGCCGTACGGTAACCGTTCTGCTGCAATACGGTGGCGATGGTAGGCAGAGCCGTGTTCAACGTATCCTCAAGCGTATACACCCCATTCCTATGACTGTAAAGCCCCGTAAGGATACTGGCACGACTGGGAGAAGATATGGAGTTGGTACAAAAACAATTGTCCAACACCGTACCTTCTGCAGCCAATCGGCGTATGTGGGTATTCTGCACATAATCAGCCAGAATACCACCATAGATGCCCCATGCCTGTGAGGTGTGGTCATCACTGAGAATGAAGAGAATATTGGGTCTTCGCACTGCGGTGTCCGCCGGTTGCCGCACTTGATCCTGTGCAGCACAGGGAGACACAGCAGTAAGCAAACCGGCCAAGGCCGCTGGTATTCGGATGATCATAGGAAATTGGGAAAGTTGGGAAAAAGGGTCAGAACATATAGGCCAGTTGTACCTGGAAGGTATTGGTCTTGTACTTCAGCTCCCCGTCAGTCGAGGTGCCGGTCGGACCTCCCAGCGTGTTCCAAATAGCCTTTCCCGCACGTCCGAGGGCGAAGTTGTAACCGATACCCAATTCCAAATGGTTGAGCAGGCGCACACCGGCACCGATATTCCACGTGGTATTGAGATTGTTTCGGCTGAAATTAGCACCACTGCCTAAATTATCCCAACTCATGTTTTGCAGGGCAAAGCCAAACTGCGGCCCCGTAGACACATAGAAGCCGGCTTTCTTGCCGAATCCTATATTATACCGCAAATTGACCGGGATCTCCAAGGTTCGGTAAGTTTCGGTCTCCGCGTTTTGCCCGTTGTCTATTTCGAGATCACGCTGCGAATACTCAAGCGCCGCATCCACGCCTATGCCTAAGACGGTATTGAATGTGACCTTGGGTCCCACGTACCAACCGGCCCGGTTGCCGCTCTTCAGATTTTCTGAAGCTCCGTAAAGCTTCAGTTTGGTAAGGTTCAAGCCTGCCACAAAACCCCAGTCAAACGATTGTGCCGAAACGGGCATCACCGCCCCCAAAGCCAGCAACAGAGCTACGCAGAAGTGTGAGATTCTTTTCATAATGATTCTATCTTAAACTGTTTATATTACAATAATTCAAGAGGTGTCCACCCATAGCTTCACTCCCACCCTCTCTCAGAATGGGAAAAAGAGCGGAATCGCCAACAAGGCCACAATAGCCATGACAATCTGCAGCGGCAGGCCCACCCGCACATAGTCCATGAATGTATAATGACCGGCGTTCATCACCATGGCATTGGGCGGGGTGCAAATTGGGGTAGCGAATACCGCGCTGGCGGCTACGGCGGCCGTCATCATGAACGGCGCGGGCGAAACGCCCAACTGTTCAGCGGCAGCCCACGCAATAGGAGCCACAAGAATAGCAGTGGCAGAGTTGCTGATGAAGGTGGAGAGCAGCGAAGTCACCACATAGACACCTGCCAGAGCAGCAATAGGCCCGTAGGCATGCAGGTTCGTCACCAAGGTCGTGGCGATCCACGCCGATATGCCTGTCTTGGACAAGGCTGTACTCATAGGCATCATGGCTGCTATCAGCACGATGCTCTCCCAACCGATCATCTTGTAGGCCGCATCGACACTACGCACACAACGTGTAAGCACCATCAACAAGCCTGCCACAATAACCGAAGCGACAGGAGGAATGCCTACCTGATCCGCAAATACCATCAGCAACACCATCGCCAGCATGATACCGGCGGCCAGAGGAGCCTTATGGTCAAATGACACGCTCTCGGCGCTCTCCGTGGGCGAACCGATCACAAGCCATTCGCGGCCTTTCTTCGCCATA